>X409_Impala__coassemble_497_pt1 | contig 16554 bp, 14 predicted proteins | sample X409_Impala__metabat2_low_PE_002 | metagenome-assembled genome bin X409_Impala
GCCCAAAGTACCCAAAATCGTGAGAATTCCGGTAAATAACTGGGAAAATCCAAGAAGCAGGCCTTCCGAGAAAGTATCCACATCCGCAATGATACGGTTTACCAATTCGCCGTACGATTTATTATCAATGTAACGGATGGGAAGTCGTTGTAATTTACGGATGGCATCCTTACGCATTCCTGCAACAACGTTGGCCGTCATCCGGTTATTACATAAATTCATAATAAACTGCGCTGCCATGGTAACGGCAATCACAATCACTCCGATAAAAAGCAATTGGCCGATAGCGGCAAAATCCACTTGTCCCGCACCTAAACATAAATCTACTCCCTGACCGATTAAAATGGGAATGTACAGCGTTCCCGCTACGGAAATAAAAGCACATAAAAGGGAGAGAACCAAAAGCACGGTATTTGCTTTGATATATTTAAAAATCTGTCGAAGAGTCTTTTTACGCATTCTGTGCCTCCTCTCCATCCTCAGGGAACTGGGAATAATAGATTTCGGCATATACCTCACAGGATTTCAGTAATTCTTCGTGAGTACCCATACCTGCCACTTCACCTTCGTCCAGCACAATCAACAGGTCTGCATCCATAATGGACGCCGCGCGCTGGGATACGATAAAGCAGATGGCATCTTCCGTTAACTTGCGGATTCCCTGGCGCACTTTGGCTTCTGTTGCATAGTCCAAAGCGCTGGTACTGTCATCCAGAATTAAAACATCCGGCTTACGGATAAAGGCTCTTGCCATGCAAAGTCGCTGGCGTTGTCCGCCGGAGAAATTTTTACCGCCCTGAACAACCGCTTCTTTTAACCGATTGGATTTCTGTTCTACAAATTCTTTTGCCTGGGCAAGTTCTAAGGCTTCCCACATTTCTTCTTCAGTGGCATCGTCCTTGCCCCATTTTAAATTCTCCGCGATGGTTCCCTTAAAAAGTACCGCCGTCTGGGGAACAATTCCGATATGGGCGCGCAAATCCTCTGCATCACAGTCTGTAATATCTTCACCGTTTACAAGGACACGACCTTCGGCAGCCTTATAAAATCCTGCTAAAAGGTTAATCAGCGAGGTTTTACCGGAACCGGTACCGCCGATAACACCTACGATGTCACCTTTTTTCGCTCGGAAGGACAAATCCTGTACGGATGCGGATGCGGCACCCTTGTAAGTATAGGAAACTTTTTGAAATTCAATTTCGTTAATTGCATCTACGGAAACCTGAGAAGTTGTTGTATCGTTTTCTCCGGCATCACTCTTTGAAGTACCGGCATTTTGCCCATCTTCATTCTTCTGTTCCCGCACATCGCCCTCGTTTTCATCCGCATATAACATATCCGCAATGCGGGACCCGCCAGCCATAGACTTGGTAATGGTAATAATTAAATTCGCTAATTTAATCAGTTCCACCAGAATCTGAGCCATATAATTTACCAGAGCAATCAACGCGCCCTGCGTCAGATAGCCGGCATCAATTTCCACGGCTCCTTTGTAGAGCAACACTAAAGTTGCCCCGTTTACGATGGCAAAAGTCACCGGATTCATAAAAGCACTGACTCTTCCGGCAAACAACTGATACTTTTTAAGGATGGCTACGGAATCATCATAATCTTCCACCTCTTCACGTTCCATGGAAAAAGCGCGGACCACACGAACACCCGTAAGGTTTTCGCGGGTTTTTACCACAACCTTGTCTAACGCACGCTGCACTTTTTTATACAGGGGAATATTAATCAAAAGAATTGCAAAAACCACCACCGCTAAAATGGGAATGGTTACCACAAAAATCATGGCACCTTTTACATCTACGGTAAACGCCATAATCATGGCACCGAATACGATAAAAGGAGAACGCAACAGAAGACGTAAGGTCAAGTTAACTCCCGTCTGCACCTGGTTTACATCACTGGTTAAGCGGTTTATCATGGTAGATGTGCCGAATTCGTCCATCTGCTCGTAACTTCTGGTCTGAATATGCTCAAAAATGGCATGGCGCAGACCGGTGGCAAATCCTACAGATGCCTTGGCCGCAAAGTACTGCGCCGTTATGGCACAACCGAAGCCTATGGCAGCCAACAAAAATAATACGCCTCCCATGGACCAGATATGGCCGCTATCACCTTTTTCAATTCCGTTGTCAATCATACTGGCCATAACCAACGGTACAAGCAATTCAAAAGAAGCCTCCATTAATTTAAACAGAGGCCCTAAAACAGTTTCTTTTTTATAATTTTTTAAATACTTAAGAAGTCGGAACATTTTCTTCTTCCTTTGTGATATTACTTTGAGAAGCAGGAACTGCCGGACCGGCAGGCACGGTCTGTGTTCCCACAACTTTTCTGATAACCTTGAATCTGCAGGTATATACTACGGCAGAATCACAGAGATAATCGTGAAACGCACGGTTGTTTTTATCGATAAAAATCATAATATAACCGAAATAAAAGATACCGCTTAAAAATTTGCCCACACTCTCGCGATACAGGGCGTTCAAAAAAGTAAGATTCTTACCTTCCGCGTCTACCACCGTAAGATTAAATAATCTTTTCCCAATGGTGGTACCGGTAATGCTGGTGGTCAGTACAAAATACAACAATCCCAACAGATAAAAAACAATATCAAAAATATTATAATGAAACAACACATTTCCAAACAAAAACATTTCAGGATCTGCCAGTTCCAACAGACCCACAGGCATCTTCAGACAAAGGAGAACCGTGCCTACAATAACACTGTCTACAAGGTACGCACCCAGTCTGGGAAAAAAACCTGCTTTAGTAACAGATTGATTCATAACGCGCTCCTCCGTTTTCATGGCTTTCAATAAACTCCATGATTATCTGATTATCTGATTTGGGGATGGCATCCAAAATACTTCCGAACATTGCAGAAAATGCATCCATTTCCATATTCTGCTCGTAATAAACTACATCATCTCCCATGTAACCAAGTACCTGTTCCTTATACTCTTCATAACGGGCAATACCGTCAATCAGATCAAGTTCCAAAGCCTGATTTGCCGTAAACGTTCTACCATCGGCAATCGGGTAAATATCTGTCTTATCCATATCACGGCCCTCGGCAATGATATCAATGAACAACTCATACATTTCATCTACCTGAGCCTGTTCAATGGCAATATAATCTTCGGTAACTTCCTGTCCGCCGCCACCGATTCCTTTGTTATCACCACTTTTAATCATATACTCTTTGATACCGAGTTTTTCGTATAACTCTGTCATATCATAAATTGTCATATAAACACCGATGGAACCGGTTGTTGTCATACGGTTTGCATAGATTTCGTCCGCTGACATAGCCGCATAATAAGCCGCACTTGCCGCAATGGAATCAAAATATGCATAAATGGGACGTCCTGTTTCTTCTTTATATTCCATCAGTTCCAAATATAAATCGTCACCGATATATGTATAGCCGCCGCCGGAATTCACATAGAGTAAAATTGCTACATTATTTTCCGCTTCCGATAAAGCCTCAATATATTCTATCGTAGCCGCATGGTCGTATCCGCCGGTTGAAAAATAAGAAGAATCCACGGAATCCATCATATCGCCGTCTACTTTTACGATACCGACAAAATCATTCATGGGAAAACCGTATGCATAACTGTCTGATCCCATCATTCCGGTCATAGCCTTATCCACAATATTCATACCAACGCTGGTAACACCGATAAAAACAAACAATACAGCGGCAATTACGCCGGCAATCACCTGTTTCTTTTTCATTTTTTTTCCTCCTAAGAATTCTTTGTTTCTTTATGCTTGTAACGCATTTTTATCCCTTGTACACTTTTTATCCTTGCCCTATGCCTTGACCGTTTCTCCTGAATCCGCAGCATCTTCCGGATATTTCGAATATAACAATTTTAGCAGAATAGGGGTTAAAATGGAAGATGTAATAATCAGCAGGATAACGGATGTAAAATACACGGGATCCAATAAACCTACCGACATACCCTTCTGTGCCACAATTAAGGCAACCTCACCTCGTGTCATCATACCTACACCCACTTTAATCGCATGCTTAGCCGGCATTTTACATGCCATGGAAATAAGTCCGCAACCGATAATTTTGGTAAGCAATGCTACTGCTACAAAACCCAGTGAGAATAAGAGAATCGACCAGTCCATATTCTGAATGTTGGTTTTTAAACCGATACTTGCAAAGAAAATCGGTCCGAACATGACATAAGAGTTAATATCCAGTCTTCTGGCAATGTATTCGGAGTCACGGATGTTGCAAAGAATAATACCTGCTACATATGCACCCGTAATATCCGCAATACCGAAATAACGCTCTGCCGCATAGGCCATAATTAAGCACAATGCAAGACCGGCAATGGTAATTCTTCTGGTGTGGGGATAACGCTGGTCCACCTTTTTGAAGATTTTATATGCGATATAACCGCCCACCAAAGCCAGGCAGAAGAACAATACCGTATTTCTCACAACCATCCAGGGCTGCGCTTTGGGGTCGTTAAAGCCGATTACCACGGTTAACACAATCATACCGATAATATCATCGATGATTGCCGCATTCAGAATCGTGGTACCGATTTTACCTTTCAGATAACCCATCTCACGCAAGGCCTCTACCGTAATACCTACGGAAGTTGCCGTCATAATGGTACCGATGAAAACTGCCTTAAAAAATTCCGGTGTTCCCACGGCACTAAAACCGTAAAAACACATATACAACAAAGTACCGCCAAGTAAAGGTACAAATACGCCGGCGCAGGCAATCACCAAAGCCTTGGGCCCGGTTTTTATCATTTCTTTTAAGTTGGTTTCCAAACCGGCAGAGAACATCAGAAGGATAACTCCGATTTCTGCCATCTGCAGAATGAATTCCGTAGGCTGAACCCAACCTAAAAGGCAGGGACCGATAATAAGACCCGCGATAATTTCACCAACTACCATGGGCGCCTTACATTTACGGGCAAGAATCCCGAACACCTTGGCAAATACGATAATAATTGCCAAATCTTTAAAAACCAAATACGCTTCCATTTTTTTCTCTCCTCATAGATCTGATTCTTATCTATCTTTATAATCTCACTGTTTATTTTTCACATTTTAGACACATCATTCACATAATGCTACTTTTTTTTTGATTTTGCAAGTAGCATTTCGTAGGAAAAAGATAGGATTTACGGGAATTCTTTGTTATAATTCCCCTATGAAGTCTTATATTGATGAAAAATTATTCGAAGAAGCCAAAAACAGAATGTACGGAAAGACCCAAGGGGAAAAGGGAATTGGTACTTTAAGTGAGAAATCGGTACACTCGGTTTTAAAGTATTATTTTGCTCCGGACGAGAAGTACCATGAGCAGAAAATCGGCACTTTTGTAGCGGATATCTGCATTGACGGAGAGATTTATGAAATCCAGACAAAACAGTTTTATCTGATGAAGCGGAAGTTGGAGTATTTCTTAAAAGAACATGAAGTGACGATTGTATACCCGGTTTCGTTGGAAAATACCTTGCATTGGGTGGAATGTGACAGCGATATCACTTCCGGGGAAGTTACAAATGAATCCCTCCTTACCTGCGCAAACTTAAATGAAGTGTGTAATCGACACATTACCACCAGCCGTAAGACCCGTAAAAAGGGAATGCCATACTTATTCTTTCATGAATTGTACGGCATTAAGGATTTTTTACATCATCCGAATCTCCATTTTATACTGGCAATTCTGTCCACGGAAGAATACCGTCTTTTAGACGGATACGGACCTCAGAAAAAAATCCGCGCCACCAAAACCGATAAAGCACCCATTGAATTATTGGATTTAATTACCATCCGCACTCCGGAGGATTATAAGCAACTGATTCCGGAAGGGTTGCCCGAAGAATTCACTTCAGATATTTTTGCGAAGAAAGCAGGAATAGGGCGGAGTCTTGCCGGAACGGCGCTTAATATTCTATATGAAATGAAAGTTGCGGACAGGATTGGAAAACAGGGGAATGCTTATGTTTATCGGATAAAATAAAGCACCTGAACTTATATCAGATGCTTTTTTTACTCGTTACGGATGATATAAGGAAAAACTTCAATATCCGTAAAACCCATCTCCTTAAGCATTTGAACGGATGCTTCCATATCTTCTTTGGTATTGAAATCGCGAATCGCCGGTACACGGACGCGAATACATTCCGGGGATTTCTCTTTAATAAGAATTTTAAGATTCTCTATTACTCTCTCATTACTTTGCCCTGTATATGCTTTATAAATCTCCAGATTCATGTCCTTAATATCCACGATAAAAGCATCCGCCACAGGCAGAATCGTCCGCAAATTCTCCTCAGGCACATTCAGGGAAGTCTCCACTGTAATCTGCCATTTGTCCCCGCAGACTTCACGGAATGCTGCAATAAAATCCGCATATAAAAGGGACTCTCCGCCGCCAAAGGTTACACCACCGCCGGTAGCGATGAAATAGAGGTCGTCTATTTTTAACTTATCGTATAACTGCTCCGGGGTCATTTGGATACATTTGGATAAAATGGACGGGTCTAGTACTCTTTTATTGATACAGTATTTGCATTTTAACGGACAACCGTAAGATGCCACTAAAGAAGTAACTCCTACTCCGTCGGTTTTGAGCCGATGTCTGTTGATGGAGACCACCGGCATAGTGATATTATTCTTCATCTAAAAACTCCGGATCAATGACTACATCACCTGCAAGTTCTTCCGAATCCTCTTCCGAAGGAAGAAGGGCATCCGGGTCTTCTTCAGAAGGTTCTTCCAAATCAGGATTCCAAGTTTCTTCTCCTGTTAATTCGAGTTCTTCTATCCCTCCGTCGATATCTTCGGGAATATACGCATCGCCGGTTAACTGCTGCTCAGGCGGAATATATTCTACATCACCGGCGATAGGTGCTGCACCCGGATTAATGGTATAATATACATCCGCAATCGCATCCCCGATTGTTTCAATCGGATTACATGCTACCATGGGTGCACACATTCCCGCAGAAATTCCCGCAACCACTACGGCTTTGCCAAGATTTTTACGGATTTCCAACTGGCGTTCCAAATAACGAAGTTCTGCCTCACATTTCGGACAGGTTCCTCTGCAATCGCCCTGATGGGTACACTCCGATACCGCAAAAGCAATATCATTTTGTTCCGCAATTTTCTGGCGAATTTCTTTTAATGCCTTACATTTCTCTTTTCCTCTCATAATGAATTCCTCCTCATATTTACCAAACATAAAGTCCAAATGTTACAAATCTTCTTGTTTCTTCATCCACTAAAACACCATATGCCGAGCCATCCCATTCATCAAAAAACAGAACCGTATAATCCTCCAGGTTTCCTTCTATAACATAATCAAAGCAATCTTGGCGTGGAAGTTCAAAGCGATGTTCATATCCCTCTATTGTGGAGGGCGGATTCTCTTCTATATCCATAAAATCATCTGCCTTGGCGCCATATCCAAAATAAAATCCATATTTATGATCCGACATGGAAAGAACTTCCTCGTAGTTCATTTCCTCATAATGTTCTTTCACATATGCCATTTCTTCCAATTCTTTATCCGTGTATTCTACCCTGGTTTTGGTTTCATCTCCTATTTTTTCCCAATATGGTTCATGGGTTTTTGGATTGTGATTGCACACTTCTTCTTTGATGGTTTCCATTAAAGTGTCATACTTTTCCTGATCGCTGAGTACAAAAGAATATATACTGAATTTTGTAACATACATGTTATCACAATAATATCTTAAATCACTTGCTCCCTCAGGCACCCCTTCATCAATGACCCATGAACTGCCCCCGCCGTATTCCACATACTCTTCAAAAGATGCGAAGTCTGTTCTTTCACCGGGGAAATTTTTTTTATATTGATAAACAAGAAAACCAATTAACAATACAATACATAAAAGGATACTTCCGAATATAAGCAAACAAATCAATTGTATTTTTTTATTTTTATTCATATCTGTCTCCTTATTTTAAAAGCATGAATACCGGAATACCACAACTCTTCCGGTCTCTAAATTTACCAAACAGCCAATACGCTCTGAAATTCCCGGAGAGGATGGATCGTAATAAATAATCGTATAGTCTGCCAGTTCTTCATCTATTACATATTGGAAACAATCCTTCATAGGAAGTTCATAATAAGAATCAAATTCATATCCGGGCTCTCTCAAATCGATATAATCGCTTGCCTTTGCTCCATATCCCCAATAGAACCCAAATTGGTGGTCGCACATGGATAACATTTCTTTGTAATCCATTTCTTGAAAATGTTCTTCCACATATGCCATTTCCTTCAGCTCTTCATCCGTATAGGTTGCGTCAAACATAGTCTCTCTTCCAAAATCTTCCCAATAAGGTTCTCTTCCGTATCCTTGCGGGACCTGTACTATTTTCTTGGATTCCATAAAAGCATCAAAATCTTCTTCGTCAGCTAAAACAAAAGAATATATGCTCTCATACTCAAAAGGATTTCTGTTTATATAATATCTTACATCACTTGCACCCTCCGGCAGTTCTTCTGTTACATAACCCCAGGCTTCTCCAAATTCTTCAATGGAAGCGAAATCTGTTCTTGCACCGGGATATTCTTTTTTATACATACATATCACAAATACAATGAAAAGAACGAAACCTAAAAATATGCAGCCTAATACAATTAGAGCTTTAGGAGGTTTTTTCTTTTTATTTGTACTCTTGTCCTTTATTAGTTCTTCTGTTATAGATTCTGTTTCTTTCCTTAATTCCTTATTTTCTTCCATTTTATCTTCCTTTTCAAATTTTATAAAAAATATGATACCTTTCTTCTTCCTCTACCGCCTCGCGGTACAAAGTAATACCATATCTTACTATTACCACGTTGTATATTTGAATACCACAACTCTGTGACTTTCCAAATCCACAATCGTTCCGTCCTTACTTCCGTCAAATTCATCATAACCTAAAATAATGTAATTATCCAGATTCTCATCTATCACATAACTAAAACAATCTTTCATGGGAAATTTCGCAATACTATATGCCATATCATAATAATCGCTTACCCTTGCCCCATATCCGTATAAAAAACCATATTTGTGGTCTGCCATGGAAAGAATTTCTTTATAACTCATCTCTGTATAATGTTCTTCCAGATAAGCCATTTCTTCCAGTTCTTCGTCTGTATATACACCACCCGAATATCTGTCCCAATAAGGTTTTTTGGTAGATGATTCGGGGATTGAACACATTGTTTCTATTCTGGATTCCATATAAGCATCAAATTCTTCCTCATCACTGATTACAAAAGAATAAATACTTTCGTATTCCAAAGGAGTCCGATTTAGATAAAATCTTACATCACTTGCACCTTCCGGAATTTCTTTCGTAACATAACCCTTACATTCTTCGAACTCCTCAATGGATGCAAAATCCGTTCTTACACCGGGATAATCTTCTTTGTATCCTATAATAATAGAAACGATAAAAATAATAAAAAACAATAAAATAGCGGATAAAATACAGGCAAATATAATAAATTCTTTTGATAATTTTTTCTTTTCTTCCATTTTTGCTCCTTTGGGCATACTTTTATATTTATAAAAACTTTTTTCCTTTATTTTTTAGAAATTATCTTAAAATTTAAGGAATATCCACTGTCTTTACTACCTCTGCACTTTTATATTGCACTTTATGGGTTTCCTTGTCAATCTGTATCACTTCTTTTAATAAATAAAGCTCGCTGGATTGGGCTTCTCCGCCAATCATAGGGTGAATATAATAGCAGGTATAAATGTAACAATCTTCTTCCTCAGCCACTTCACGATATAAAACAGTACTTTTGTGATAATCGTTATATATATCCATTTGCTCTTTCACATAATCCAAGCTTAATTCACCAAGCATAATCAGTTGTCGCTCATCTTCAACCTTAGTGTAAACCAGGGACTTCATATAAATCCATCGATAGGCCCTTTGGGTTTCGTTACTGACTAAAACCCTGTTGTTATCATAAAAGCGGTTGATTTCCGTATATGTTGAAGTGTATTCTACATAACTGTCATTTTCACCGCAAAGAATCAACTTATAATCCTCTATAGATTTTCCGGGTTCGTATTCTGCATAACTTGTATTACCTGCATAGATGGAATCCGTAATGTCCACCTCTGCAAAGGTTTTCATTTTCTGGGAATCAATTACGGAATCCAATTCACTTTCATCAATTGAAAAGCAATCCTCAATAATAAATAACATACATTCTGTAGGTGCATCGGGACAAGTTTCGGTAGGCACCAACATTTCCGCACCAAAATAATCTATTTCGGTGTACTCACCTTCCGGAAAGAAATCATATGTATCATAATCATGATTATAGATATATAAAAGATCTTCATCGCTGATATTTTCAATTTCTTCTGCAGACGCAAAGGCAAATTCTTTTTCCGGTTCTTTGGTGTGGGATTCTAATTCTTTGCCGCCGCCGATATCTTCTGATAATTCATTATTATTTGTACTTTCACCTTCTGAATTTTCATCCACCGATATTTCTGAAGTATTCTGATTATTTATAATCGTATTAAAAACATTATTTTCCGCAGAATTGCAAGCAATTAAGAACATTGTCATTATGGAAATTATCATAATTAAAAACTTTTTCATTTTGTTCTCCCGGTTTTGCAACCTTATATTAAAGATACGTATTTGATAAGGTATTTTATGGACATTTTTTATATTTTTCTTCTATAAATACACCAGTATATAGGGCAGGTAATAAATTGAAAGAATACAAAAAGGAAACACCATAAAACTTTCATTCCCGTACCCAAATTGGGATTTGTACATGCATATATACAAAATACAAACATATCAATCATACAGAAAACAATTGTAATAAAAGAAAAAGTTATCCATCCAATCAGCATTACAATTCCAAAAATACCTAAAAGAATACTTGAAAATTCTTCAGGATCCGCACCTGTTATCCCTGCATATATTGCCATAACAAAAAGTCCTATATAAATTAGTACAATACAAGCGATACTAATCACAAAACTTATCAATGGGCCAAAAGCAAGAACACCTTCCAAAAATTTCTTCATTTTTATTCTCCCTACTTTTTTTTTATTTTTTAAAAGTGACTTATATTAATAACACTTAATACTCTTTTAAAAGGTTGCAAAAAATTAACCCCGCCGTTAAGGCGGGGTCGTTTCATCTGAAAATTAACTTTTTAAAAAGTATACCGTAATTATTCTTCAGAACCTTCCTCTTCTTTCTGAATCGGAATCATATCAAGTTCCTTCGGTTCTTCTTCTGCTACTTCGCTGGTCATATCCTCAACCGCGATTTCACCATTTTCATCGGTTACTTTCTCACGTACTTTGGCAATCTGGGCAACAGATACCTTATCATCCAGGTTAATTAATTTCACACCGGAAGTGATTCTGCCTAAAATAGATACATCTTCCATACGAATCTGGATAATGATGCCTGCAGTGGTAATCATCATAATTTCATGATCGTCATTTACAGCCTTAACACCTACAACATCACCGGTCTTTTCGATAATCTTGTAGCACTTCACACCCTTACCGCCACGTTTCTGAACGGTAAATTCGTCAAGGTAGGTACGCTTACCATAACCCTTTTCAGAAGCAATCAGGAGTGAATCACCTTGGTGATCTAACTGCATACCAACAATTTCATCCTGATCCGCAAGATTCATACCGATTACACCCATAGAACTGCGTCCGGTTGCACGCACATCAGTTTCCTTGAAGCGGATACACATACCCTGCTTGGTTACAAGGAAGATTTCAGTATCCTTATCGGTAGATTTTACTTCAATTAATTCATCTTCATCCTTTAAGGTGATTGCAATAAGACCATTCTTACGGATATTCTCATATTCCGTAATATGTGTCTTCTTTACAATACCCTTTCTGGTTACCATGAAGAGATTACGTTCTTCTTCGTATTCCTTAATCGGAATAATAGCGGAAATCTTTTCACCGGGATTCAACTGAAGAAGGTTAATGATTGCCACACCTCTTGCAGTTCTGCCGGCTTCCGGAATTTCATAAGCCTTCAAACGATAAACCCTACCATAATTTGTAAAGAACATAATATAATGATGAGTTGTCGTCATAAGAAGATCTTCAATGTAGTCATCTTCAATGGTCTGCATTCCTTTGATACCGCGGCCGCCACGATGCTGTGACTTAAAGTTATCCACTGTCATTCTCTTCACATAACCTAAACTTGTCATGGCAATTACGGTATTTTCATTGGGAACCAAATCTTCCATGGAAATATCATACTCATCAAAACCAATCTTGGTTCTTCTGTCATCGCCGTATTTATCACCGATTAAAGTGATTTCTTCTTTAATTACACCGAGAAGTTTCTTTTCATCTGCAAGAATAGACTTATAATAAGCAATTTTTTCAAGCAATTCCTTATGTTCATTTTCAAGTTTTTCACGTTCCAAACCTGTCAGTGCACGCAGACGCATATCGGTAATCGCATGTGCCTGAATCTCTGACAATGCAAAACGTTCCATTAAGGTAAGTTCTGCAGTTTTGGTATCTTTACTGCCACGGATAATTTTAATTACTTCATCAATATTATCCAAAGCAATTAATAAACCTTGTAAAATATGATCTCTTTCTTCTGCTTTGTTTAAATCATACCGGGTTCTTCTGGTAACAACTTCCTTCTGATGATCCAGATAATGACTTAACATTTCAAGAATATTCAATACTTTAGGTTCGTTATTTACAAGCGCAAGCATAATAACACCAAAAGTATCCTGTAACTGGGTATGCTTGTACAAATGATTTAAAACTACGTTGGGATTCACATCTCTGCGAAGTTCCACAACCATACGCATACCTTCACGATTGGATTCATCACGTAAATCGGTAATACCGTCTATTTTTTTATCTTTTACAAGTTCGGCAATTTTTTCAAGAAGACGGGCCTTATTTACCATATAAGGTAACTCGGTTACAACAATTCTGTTTTTACCGTTCTGTAATGTTTCAATATTGGTTACCGCACGTACCCTGATTTTACCGCGACCGGTACGATATGCTTCTTCAATACCTCTGGTACCGAGAATTGTAGCGCCGGTAGGGAAATCCGGTCCTTTGATAATATCAAGAATTTCTTCAATTTCAGTCGCACGGTCTTCTTCTACGCGGTTATCAATGATTTTAACCACCGCATTGATGGTTTCGCGTAAGTTATGAGGCGGAATATTGGTAGCCATACCTACCGCAATACCGGTGGTACCGTTAACTAAAAGATTCGGATAACGGCTGGGTAAAACAACAGGTTCCTGCTCTGTTTCATCAAAGTTCGGTATAAAATCTACGGTATTTTTACCGATATCTGCCAATAATTCTACGGAAATCTTTGATAATCTTGCTTCGGTATATCGCATGGCAGCAGCGCCGTCACCGTCTACAGAACCGAAGTTACCATGACCGTCAACAAGAGGATATCTTGTAGACCATTCCTGAGCCATATTAACCAAAGCACCATAAATAGAACTGTCGCCGTGAGGGTGGTATTTACCCATGGTATCGCCGACAATACGGGCACTCTTTCTGTGAGGCTTATCCGGTCTGTTGCCTAATTCTTCCATGGAATAAAGAACACGTCTCTGTACCGGTTTCAAACCGTCTCTTACATCAGGCAATGCACGGGCTGCAATAACGCTCATGGCATAGTCGATGTAACAGGTCTCCATGGTTTTCTTCAAATCGACTTCTTGCACTTTGTCAAAAATTGTATCATCCATTCTAGTGGCTCCAATCTCTATGTCTTAAAATAAGACTTATCCATTCAAATTCATTTCATATTACCCGATTTACGGGTACTAAAAAATTAAATATCAAGATTCTTTACAAATCTCGCATTTTCTTCAATAAATTCACGTCTCGGCTCAACCTTATCACCCATAAGCACGGTAAAAGTTAAGTCTGTTTCAGACTCAGCCTGTTCATCCATGGTTACACGAAGAAGAATTCTTTTTTCGGGATCCATAGTGGTTTCCCAAAGCTGTTCCGCATCCATTTCACCAAGACCTTTGTAACGCTGAATCTTATTATTCTGGTCACGGCCTACTTCCGTAAGAATCTTGTCTAATTCTTCATCAGAGTAAGCATACCAAACCTTTTTATTCTTCTCTAACTTATAAAGAGGAGGCTGTGCCAAATACACATAACCCTGTTTAATTAATTCCGGCATAAAACGATACAGGAATGTAAGTAAAAGGGTACTGATATGGGCACCGTCAACGTCGGCATCAGTCATTATAATAATTTTATGATATCTTAATTTACTGATATCAAAATCATCATGAATACCGGTACCGAATGCGGTAATCATTGCCTTAATTTCCGCATTGGCATAAATTTTATCAAGTCTTGCCTTTTCTACATTAAGAATTTTACCGCGGAGAGGTAAAATCGCTTGGGTTGCACGACTTCGCGCAGTCTTCGCACTACCACCCGCAGAATCTCCCTCGACAATATAAATTTCACAATTTCTGGGATCCTTATCGGAACAATCTGCTAATTTACCGGGAAGAGCCATACCTTCCAAAGCCGTTTTACGTCTGGTTAAATCACGTGCTTTACGTGCCGCTTCTCTTGCTCTCTGGGCTAAAATAGATTTCTCACAAATCATTTTTGCTACAGAAGGATTCTGCTCTAAAAAGTAAGTAAGTTGTTCACTTACAATATTATCTACGGCAACTCTTGCTTCGGAATTACCCAACTTCTGCTTGGTTTGGCCTTCAAACTGAGGCTCTTCAATTTTTACCGAAATAATGGAAGTCAAACCTTCACGGATGTCTTCACCGGAAAGATTTGCTTCACTTTCCTTTAATAACTTGCTTCCGCGGGCATAATCATTGAAAGTCTTGGTTAAAGAATTTCTAAAACCTGCCAAATGAGTACCACCCTCAGGTGTATTAATATTATTTACAAAACTATATGTACTCTCATTATAAGAATCGTTATGCTGAAGTGCAACTTCCACATAAACACCGTTTTTGGTACCTTCAAAATATAAAACATTCTCATAAAGAGGAGTTTTACCTTTGTTCAAATACTGAACAAATTCTTTAATACCGCCTTCATAATGGAAACTTCTTTCCTTCGGCTCTTCTTCTCTTTCATCAATCAAAGTAATTCTTAAGCCTTTGGTTAAGAATGCCATTTCACGGAATCTTTGTTTTAAAATATCAAAATCAAAAATAGTTTCTTCAAAAATAGTACCATCCGGGAAAAATGTAACCTTGGTTCCGGATTCTTCTTCACTGCATTCACCGATTACTTCCAAAGGATACATTACATGTCCTCTTTCGTAACGCTGTTTATAAACTTTACCTTCTCTTCTGATTTCAACTTCCAACCAGTTAGAAAGCGCATTAACAACAGACGCACCTACACCATGAAGTCCGCCGGATACTTTGTATCCTCCGCCGCCGAATTTACCGCCGGCATGAAGAATGGTAAATACAACTTCTACCGCAGGAATGCCTGCTTTGGCATTGATTCCTACGGGAATACCACGACCGTTATCTACAACGGTTACGGAATTATCCTTATTCAGGGTAACTGTAATGGTATCACAAAAACCTGCCAGAGCTTCATCAATGGAATTATCTACAATTTCATAAACCAAATGATGAAGACCTCTCGCAGATGTACTGCCAATGTACATACCCGGTCTTTTACGAACGGCTTCCAAGCCTTCTAAAATCTGTATTTGATCCGCGCCGTATTCCTGCTGACTCATAAATCTCTCCAATCCGGTGTGATTTTCACACTTTTACAATTAAAATATTTTATAAAATAATAAATAAAACTCTCTAAAATTACTCTTCTACCGTACCGTTTACAACTTTATAAACTTTATCAATTTCAAATCTGTTATTTACAAATTCATCCAAACCGGTACAGGTTATAATTGTTTGAATATCACCTATACTGTTTAAAAGTTGATTTTGACGGCTACTGTCCAATTCTGATAAAACATCATCCAAAAGAAGTACCGGACATTCTTTGGTAATCTTCTTTACCAACTCAATTTCTGCCAATTTTAAGGATAAAGCAGCAGTTCGCTGTTGTCCCTGAGAACCAAATTTACGGATATCAATACCATTCACCATAAAAGCAAAATCATCTCTGTGAGGACCTACCGAAGTCATTTTACTTTTTATATCTTTTTCCTGGCATTTCTTTAGCATATTTCCTATTTCGGAAGAGGAAACATTCGGTTCATATATTATTTTGATTTCTTCTTTTCCGCCGGACAATTTTTGATGAATATCATAGATAATTTCATTCAATTGTTCACAGAACTGTTGTCTTCTTTCGATAATTTTACTTCCGTAAGATTCTAACTGGGTATCCCATATATTCAAAGTTTCTTTCAAAGAAGGATTAAAGTACAAATCTTTCAAAAGAATATTTCTTTGATTTATAATTTTATTATAATTTGTTAAATTATAGATATAAAACTGATCCAGTTGGCAAAGTT
>X409_Impala__coassemble_500_pt1 | contig 16504 bp, 18 predicted proteins | sample X409_Impala__metabat2_low_PE_002 | metagenome-assembled genome bin X409_Impala
CAGTTAATCCTGCCATACGGCTTGATTATAAATATTTTATTTAAAGGAGATTGCTGTTTGAGAAAGAACAACACCTTAGAGATTGTGGAATAACCGGGAGGTTATGAAGACAATCAAATCGTAACCTCCCAGCACTGTAGTCAACAATCATCAGGAGGGCGCTGGATGTCCGGGGGACATCCGTTTAGCGCCGACCGGAGTGGAACGGAGAAGAATAAATAATGAATAAAAATGACTATATTATCCGTTTGGAAACACCTGCAGACCATGCAGAGGTAGAGAATTTAGTAAGAGAATCTTTTTGGAATGTGTATCGTCCGGGATGCTACGAGCATTATTTGCTTCGTTGTCTTCGAGACGATAAGGACTTTGTTCCGGAGCTCGATTTTGTAATGGAGAAGGATGGCCGGATTATTGGTCAGAATGTCTTTGTGCGTGCAAGCATTCAGGCAGATGACGGCAGAGATATTTCTATTATGACCATGGGGCCTATTTGCATTGCAAATGACTTGAAGCGTCGGGGTTACGGTAAGATTCTTTTGGACTACACTATCGAAAAAGCCAAAGAAATGGGCGCAGGTGCGTTGTGTTTTGAAGGTAATATCGATTTTTACGGAAAGAGTGGTTTTACTTACGCATCGGAATTCGGACTTCGCTATCGCGGATTGCCGGAAGGCGTGGATGCATCCTTCTTCTTATGCAAGGAGTTGATTCCGGGATATCTGGCAGGGATTACCGGCGAATACGGACCGCCTGCAGGATATCTTATTGATGAAGCCAAAGCCGAGGAGTTTGATAAGCAGTATCCGTACAAAGAGAAGTTAAAATTACCGGGACAACTTGTGTAAAGATTCCAAACATACACCGGTGGGGCGATATGCCCCATCGGGTGTAAATTATGTATGTTGAATATGTGATTGGTATAAAAGAGCGAATCTATAAAAATAAATTAGTTAGATAAGATAGGTGAGAAATGTAGCAAATGAAAAAGCAAATTAATATTTTAGGCATTTTTTTATTCATGCTTACTATACTTTGCGGCTGTTCGAAAATGACGCCGCAGACTGTGGATGGTGTGAAAGACTATCTGGTTCAAAACGGATATTATGATGAAAAATATTATTCAAGTGCTGAACTGGATGGTGTCAGTGCTTGTGTTGATTTTTTAACAAATAAGTGGACATTGTTATTTTATGATTATGGTGATCGTAAGGAAGACTTTGAAACTATATATGAAGGTACGTTGGCAGAATTCACCGTAACAACAGAAGTAAAAAAAGGCAATTATACGATTTCGGAAGTCTATACAGACACAAATTATTCTTTATTTGTCCGGGTGGATAATACGTTGCTTCATGTAACCGGGCCAAAGGAAGATATGTATGAAATCAGGGATTTGGTAGAAGGTTTAGGATATTATAAAGAGTAAAATCAGGAGAGTTTTATGGAATACAGAAAAGCCACAGGGGAAGAAGCACAGCTTGTGTGTGATATTGTGCAGGAAACCAAAGCAAAGATATATCCGCATTATTATACGCAAGCGGTAGTAGATTTCTTTGGAAGACTACATAGTATTGATAATATTAAAAAAGATATCGATGAAGGAAGAATTGATGTCCTGGTGGCAGGCGGTAAGATTGTAGGCACGGGAAGCCGTACAGGTAATCATATTACCAGAGTGTATGTTTTGCCAGAGTATGAAGGACAAGGCTTTGGGACGATTATTATGAATCATTTGGAGGATAAGATTTTCGCAGAATACGATTTTTGTGAGTTAGACGCGTCCCTTCCTGCGGCGTGTTTTTATGAACATAGAGGGTATAAAACGGTAGAGCACCGCAAACACGATATTGGTGACGGCGAAGTGATGGTTTATGAAATTATGCGGAAAGCGAAATAGGAATTATGTATTCAGGATTGATTATAAAAGAAAGCCTTATAAATGAACAGATTTTAGATGAGATAGAGATATTAAACGTCGAGATTTGGAAGACTGATAACGTCCCAAAGTATTGGACTGCTATATCTTTTATCAGCCATTCCGAGAATTTTCCGGAGCATTTATCAAAAGCGATAGGTACATCTTCTGAATCAGGAATGGTTTGGTATGTCGACATTCGAGATGATGTCTATAAGTATATCGTGTTCAAAGATATTGTTTTTAAATATCATATTGGGAATGCAGAAGAAAAGAAAAAAATATGCGAAAGATGTATAGAATTAGGGGTAAAAAGAGAACAACTTGATTGGTCGGAATAATGTCGGTCAACAAATATTTTAGATATGTGTATAAAAAACGAAAGGCATACAAGTTTACATAATGTATGAAAGGTAATGAGATGTCATCCACATTCGGAAGCAAATTAAAAGTGCAGATTTTCGGTCAGTCCCATGCGAAGGGACTGGGCGTTGTAATGGACGGTATTCCAGCCGGCTTAAAAATTGATTTGGAGGAAGTGCAAAGATTTCTTGACCGCCGTGCCGGTGGTAAAAATGCATATTCCACTGCCAGAAAAGAAGCAGATACACCCACAATTTTAAGCGGTTTGGTGGGAGATACTACCTGTGGTGCGCCCCTTTGTGCGATTTTTGAGAATGCAAATACCCGTTCCGGCGACTATGATAAATTACAGGGTAATTTAAGACCTTCCCACGCGGATTATGCAGCTTGGGTAAAATACAATGGTTTTCAGGACCGAAGCGGTGGCGGACAGTTTTCAGGCCGTTTGACTTTGCCTTTGTGTTTTGCGGGAGCGGTATGTATCCAACTTTTAAGGCAGCAGGGAATTAACGTATATTCGCATATTTTATCCATTGGAGATATTCAGGATGAAAAATATGATTTGGTTAACATAAATACCAAAGCCTATGAGCCGGGAGAGTTTCCTACATTGAGTTCGGAAGTGGGAGACCGGATGGTGGATTTTATGACACAGGTTGCCAAAGAAGGCGACTCCGTAGGCGGAATTGTGGAATGTGCTTTTACGGGTATGCCCGTAGGTGTGGGTGAACCGATTTATGATAATGTGGAGAGTTGCATCTCCCATGTGATGTTCGGTGTGCCTGCGGTAAAAGGAATCGAATTCGGCATGGGATTTGATGGTGTAAAACAGCGCGGAAGTCAGTGCAACGATGCCTTTTATTTGGACGGTGATACCGTAAAAACCAAGACGAACAATTCCGGCGGAATTCAGGGCGGTATTACCAATGGTATGCCTGTGGTATTCCGCGTGGCATTAAAACCTACGCCGTCAATTTATAAGGCACAGGATACGGTGAATTTCCGTGATAAAAAAGAAGTAAACTTCCAAATTGAAGGTCGTCACGATCCTTGTATCGTGCCCAGAGCTTTACCTTGTGTAGAAGCGGCTGCGGCTGTGGCGTTGTATGATTTGTTGTTGCAGAAATAACATGGTTGACATAATGAATATATTTTATGTTAACAACAATAAAGACAATGTTGAGATTAAGAGTTGACATAATGGAATAAAATTATGTAAACCACAAAATGCAAAATAATAAGTGAAGTTTACATAATTGAAATGTTATGTAAAGTAAAAAAGGAAAAATCACATGAATAATCAACCAAACGATGCGGTTCCCCACAAGCGAAGAGTACGCTATAAGGGCACCCATCCCAAAAAATTTCATGAAAAGTATAAAGAGGCCAATCCTGAGAAGTACGCCGACACCATTGAGAAAGTCATTGCAAAAGGCAGTACGCCTGCAGGAATGCACATATCCATTATGGTGGATGAAATTCTTGAGGTGTTAAAAATCCAACCGGGAGAACGTGGTTTGGATGCGACACTAGGTTACGGTGGGCACACCAAGGCAATGTTACAGTGCCTGAACGGCAACGGTCATATGTATGCCTTGGATATTGATCCTATCGAAAGCGTTAAGACCAAAGCGCGTTTGGAGGCGCAGGGTTTTGGGGAAGATATTTTAACCATTAAGCATATTAATTTTGCTAAAATAGATGAAGTATGCAAAGAAGCCGGGAAATTTGATTTTGTATTGGCTGATTTAGGCGTGTCGTCTATGCAGATTGACAATCCGGAGCGAGGATTTTCTTATAAGGTGGACGGCCCCTTGGATTTGCGTTTAAATCCCGAGCAGGGCGAGTCGGCAGCGAAGCGTCTTAAAAATATTACCCGTGAAGAATTTGTATATATGATGCAGGAGAATTCGGACGAACCTTATGCGGTTGAAATTGCCAAGGTTGTGTTTGATGATATGCGAAGAGGGAAATATATCGAGACAACAACTGACTTAAAAAGGGCGATTGAGAAGGCACTTATATATGTTCCGGCAAAGGAGCGTACGGAAGCGGTGAAGAAATCCTGCGCAAGGGTTTTTCAGGCACTGAGAATTGATGTAAACAGCGAGTTTGAAGTGTTATATGAATTCTTGGAAAAACTTCCTGACGTATTAAATCCCGGTGCAAGAGTAGCGATTCTTACGTTCCATTCCGGCGAAGACAGATTGGTGAAGAAATCGTTTAAACAACTTGCAAAAGAAGGGATTTACAGCGAGGTTTCTGATGAGATAATCAGACCGACAGCGGCAGAGTGCACAAGAAATCCCAGAGCGAAGTCGACGAAGTTACGTTGGGCGATTCGGGCATAGGAGGAAACAATAATGGATTTAAGTGATGTAAGAGTAAAAATTGACGCGTTAGACGATCAATTGGTAGATTTGTTCAAAAAGCGTATGGATCTGGCTATGGACGTAGCGAAGGTGAAAAAAAGTGAGAATCTTCCCATTTTGAACACGGCAAGAGAGCGTGCGATTATTAATCGCCTTACCGAGAATGAAGCCGACGATATGGCAGGCTATATTAAGATTCTCTATACTACATTGTTTGATGTATCCAGGGCTTATCAGGCGGACTACCTTTATCAGACGTCTGAAATCGGCGATAAAATTAAGAAGGCTTTGGAAGAAACACCGAAGGTATTCCCCAAGCGTGCAACCGTAGCGTGTCAGGGTATCGAAGGTGCGAATTCCATGTCAGCCTGCGAGAAGTTATTTGAAAGACCTTCCATCGTATATTTTAATTCTTTTGAAGGCGTATTTTCTGCGGTAGAGCAGGGCCTTTGCCAGTATGGTATTTTACCCATTGAAAACAGCCTTCGCGGTTCGGTAATTGCCAACTATGATTTGATGAGCAAGCATCATTTTTATATTGTAAACAGTGTAAAAGTAAAGATTAACCATTGCTTAATGGCAAAGCCGGGCACCAAGAAAAGTGATATCAAAGTGATTTATTCCCACGAGCAGGCCTTGGGACAGTGCAGTGAAATGCTTGCAAATATGGATGTAAAAGTAATTCCCTGCGAGAATACTGCGGTTGCCGCAAGAATGGTATCTGAGAGCGCAGACAATTCCGTAGCGGCACTTTCTTCCAAACAGTGTGCAGAACTTTACCAGTTAGAGATTTTGGAAGAAAATACCCAGAATAACGAGAATAATTACACTAAGTTTATCTGCATTTCCAAGAAACTGGAGATTTATCCCGGAGCAAAGAAAATCAGCCTTATGATGACCTTGCCTCACAAACCCGGTTCTTTGTATGAGATGATTGCCAAATTCTCTGCTTTGGGAATTAATTTAACTAAGTTGGAGAGCAGACCGATTCCCAATAAGGATTTTGAGTTTATGTTCTATTTTGACTTGGATATTTCGGTATACGATCAGGCGGTATTTAATTTGTTTGCCCAGCTTGAACACGGTACGGAAGAATTTGAATTTATGGGGTGCTATACGGAAGTGTAATATATAGGTATTATGCGAAAGTATAAAATCTGATTTTTAAGGAGTATTATACGCCAATATGAAATACGGACTTTTGGGAGAAAAATTAAAACACAGTTTTTCACCGCAGATACATAATGCTTTTGGCATTGATGATTATATTTTAAAAGAGGTGCCGAGAGAAGAAATTGATGCTTTTATGAAGGCCAAAGATTTTACGGCAATGAATGTTACCATTCCTTACAAAGAGGCAGTGATTCCCTATTGCGTTCAGGATGAGGTATCCAAGGCAATCGGCAGTGTGAATACGGTGGTGAATCGCGAGGGTACATTGTATGCCTATAATACGGACTGTCTGGGCTTTCTTTATATGGCTACCGAGGCCGGTATTACTTTTACGGGTAAAAAAGTGGTTGTCTTGGGAAGCGGCGGTACCGCCAAAACTGCTGTGTACGTAGCAAGACAGGAAGGTGCGTCCGAGATTGTTGTGATATCAAGGAGCGGAGCCAATATCAGCGAAGTATTCGGCGAGGTGAAAACGGCAGATTATACGCAGACGGAGGCATATCAGGATGCGCAGATTATCGTGAATACCACACCCTTAGGAATGTATCCCAATGTGCAGGCGCAGGCGGTAGATTTGGATGTGTTTGCTAAGGCGGAAGCGGTAGTGGATGTGGTTTATAATCCTTTGCTTACGGCGCTTACTTTGCAGGCAAAGAAGAAGGGCTTAAAGTATGTCAACGGCTTGCCTATGTTGGTAGCCCAGGCGTATTTTGCGCAACGCTATTTTTATAATGAAGAGCCTGTAGTAAAGCCCGGAGATGAAGCCCTGTTAAAACAGGTCATTGCGGATATCGAAGCGCAGGTGCGTAACATTGTGTTAATCGGTATGCCGGGAAGCGGTAAGTCTACCGTGGGTAAGGCTTTGGCAGAGAGACTCGGCAGAACTTTTATAGATACGGATGAAGAATTTGCGAAGAAAGAGGGCATGCCTGCCGGCGCATATATCGAGCAGTTCGGCGAGGTGGCATTCCGCGATGCGGAGAGTCGTGTGGTAAAAGAATTTGCCAAAGAAAAGAGCCTTGTGATTGCTACCGGCGGCGGAAGTATTTTACGGGAAGAAAATAGGGATGCAATGATGCAAAACAGTTTGATTGTGTATCTTGATAGAGAGTTATGTAAACTTGCAACCGACGGCCGTCCATTGTCAGGAAATATGGATAAAATGCAAAAGTTGTATGAAACAAGGCGTTCGATTTATGTAAACTTGGCGGATGTGCATTTGAAGGTAGAAGAAGATAATATAGACGGATTGACAGATGCGATTATAGAGTTGTTTTAGCAGATGCGCTTGTGTTATGCAAACTAAAGATTTAACTATAAATGATGGAGAAATTATTATAATTTTATATGGGAGAGCACTATGAAAATTTTAGTCATCAACGGTCCAAACTTAAATATGCTGGGCATTCGTGAAAAAAACATATACGGAACACAGGATTACAACGCGCTTGTGGAATTTTGTGAAAAGGCGGGCGCAGATAACGGCGCAGAAATTACCTGCTTCCAGTCCAACCATGAAGGAAGTATCGTAGATAAAATCCAGGAAGCTTACGGCGTTTATGATGGTATCGTAATCAATCCTGCGGCCTATACACATACCAGTGTAGCAATTCTTGATGCAATCAAAGCGGTGTCAATACCTACGGTGGAGGTTCATCTGTCCAATGTAGACGAAAGGGAAGAATTCCGCAAGATTTCATACGTAAGAAGTGCTTGTGTGGCAACCTTCTACGGTTATGGTTTTGACGGATACCGTATGGCGATTGAGGAATTAGTAAAGAGATAAGCAGTATGTGAAAAGGCGTATTTTTAGAATGCGCCTTTTTTATTTAGGGGAAGATTGTTATAGATTTTATGATAAAATCCATAGGAATAAAAGAAGAAATTTGCTAATATAAGAACAGATTACGAGTTGTTTTGGGGAGAATGAGATGGGAGAATACAGATATATTACATTAAGAGAGGAACCGGAATTAAAAGATAAGGCGGCTTTATGGTTCCACGAAAAATGGGGAGTTCCTACAGATGCATATTTAGAATGTATGAATGCGTATTTGAAAGAAGAAACAGAATTGGGATGGTATTTGTGTTTGGATGACGATACCATCATTGCAGGTATGGGTGTGATTGAGAATGATTTTCACGACAGAAAAGATTTGACGCCCAATGTATGTGCCGTATATACAGAAAAAGCATATAGAGGACAAGGTATCGCAGGACGACTTTTAGATATGGTAGTTGAGGATATGAGAAGTAAAGGGATTACGCCGGTTTATTTGTTGACGGACCATATAAACTTTTATGAAAGATACGGTTGGGAGTTTTTCTGTATGGTGCAAGGTGACGATGAGCCGGAATTATCAAGAATGTATATTCACAAATAAAGCGGTATGGTTTGGTATTTAATGAGGCGGCGGATGTTTTAACAAGCATTAGGCATAAAAGGAAAGGGCGAAACTATGGCAGATATTAAAAGTGACGGTTCGGAAGTGCTGCATTATGACAATCCGGATTTTCCTGTTTTTATCAGAAAAAATACAATTCCGGCCAATTGCTGTTTTTCGGATATTTCTTTGCATTGGCACGAGGATTTGGAGTTTATTTATGTGCTTTCGGGCGATATTGGATATTTTGTGGACGGTGAGCATATTGTGATGAAGGCCGGCGAAGGGATTTTTGTGAATGCAAGGCATATGCATCTGATTTGCAATGCTAATCTGGGCTGTACACTTTTATGCGTGATTTTTCCGCCGACTGTTCTTTGTTCTACAGAGTTCATGGCATCTAAAATGGTGAATCCCATACTGAATGCCAAGGAATTGGCTTATCTTTTGTTAAATGAGCAGGTGCCTTGGCAAAAGTCAGTGCTTGCAGGTGTCAAGGACGTATACGATTGTTCATTGCGGGAAAACGGTGAAGCAGATATTTTATCGGCAGTCTATCGTTTGTGGGGAGAATTATACAGAAATGTTGCCGTAAAAGCAGAAGAACCCCATAAGGATGAGAATCTGATTTTAATCAAAAAGATGCTTGATTATTTATATAAGAATTATGATAAAAAGATAACCTTAAATGATATCTGTGTAAATGCGGGCATCGGCAAGAACAAGTGCACGGAGTTGTTTCGAAGATACACCAATATGTCGCCTATGGAGTATTTGCGACATTACCGCGTGGAGAAGGGCGTGCAATTATTAAAAGATACGGACCTGTCCGTGACGGAGATTGCCTATGAGGTAGGAATGTCCGGCGCAAGTTATTTTGCGGAATCCTTGCGTATGTGCAGGGGATGTACACCGACGCAGATACGTAAGGGGATAGAATAGAGGCGTATTTTGAATAATCATTATTTGTAAGTATTATGCAGTCTTAAGTTAAGCAAGAAAGGAGACGCTGACGTATGAACATACGTAAAAATGTAACTGCATATTTTTATGTTTATAAAATTCGTATCCAGAAGAGTCTGGCATATCACTATGATGTGTACGGTAACATTCTGATGCAATGCATTATTATGTTTGCGGCTGCTTTCTTTTGGCGGGCTTTGTATGCGGGGGAAACAATGGTACAAGGTGTTGCGGCAGAACAGATGTATATTTATACTGTTGTATCTACGGCGATGTCGGTGTTTTTTATGAATGATGTGGAACAAAGGGTTATGCGCAGTGTGGAAAAGGGAACCATTGCGGTAGAAATGTTAAAACCCATTAATCTTTACGGGATTTTCTTCTTTGAAGATTTAGGTAAACTGACGGCGTTGTTTTGTCAGAATCTGATTCCGATTTTATTGATTGGAAGTCTTTTTATTGCGGTTCCGAAACCGGCAAGCGGTTTAGCGTTTTTATTGTTTTTAGTCAGTCTTGTAATGGCTTATCTGATACATTGGTTGCTGGCGGCATGCTTTTCCATGTGGGCTTTTGTGACAATCAATATGAGTCCGCTTTTACAGGTAAAAAAGCATTTAATCAGACTTTTATCCGGAAGTATTATTCCTTTGTGGTTTTTTCCGGATTGGCTGGCATCGGTGTTAAATTGTCTGCCTTTTGTATATATCTATCAATTGCCGTTGGATATTTATATCGGCAAGGAAGAGATGAGTAATATTCTTCCAAGGCTTGGAATTCAAGCGATTTGGGTAGTGGTTTTATTTGTTTTATTTAGTGTTTTGCAAAAGAATGCACTGAAAAAAGTGATGATACAGGGCGGTTAACATAATGTTGTTGTAATGGCGATAAACATATGACATGCCGTAAGGCTGTGTAAATGTGCGGAAACTTATGTGAGGCAGTAAGCAGAGAAAGGAAATAGAATGTTAGCAGGCATAAAACATTATACAAGCGTAACATTTGTATATTTAAAATTAAGCATTTTAACGGTGTTTGAGTATCCGGCCAATATGATTGGATGGTTGATTTCCAATCCGTTGCAGTTTATTGTTGGTTTTGCCACCATTCAATTTGTGGTAAAAGAATTCGGAGACATTGCAGGATGGAATTACGGGCAATTGGCATTTCTCTACGGATTGGCAATTATATCCCATGCCTTGTCCATGATCTTTTTTGTACAGGGCTGGTTTATGGGATACGCAGTTCTTGAGGGAGATTTTGATCGTTATATGCTTCGTCCCATGAATGTGTTGTATCAGTTTTGTTTTACACAATTTAATTTAATCGGGATTACGGACTTAATCCCCGGAATATGCGTTTTTGTTTATGGATGCGTGCAGGTTGATTTTGTTTTCAATTTGCGGAATGTTTTGGCTTTGTTGGCTATCCTGGTTGGTGCAACGTTTATTCGGGGTGGTGTGTATATTATCATCGGCAGTAGCAGTTTCTGGACCAAAAGTATTGTGGATTTCGGCGGATATACCCAGGAGTTTTTTGATAAAACTACGATGTATCCGTTGTCTATGTATCCGGAAAGTGTGCAGTTTCTTTTAACCTATATCATTCCAATCGGCTGGGTGAGTTTTTATCCGGCTGCAGACTTGATGGGAATGACCGGTGATGTCTTTATGCCGGGGGCAGCGCCTTTTATATCCTTAGGAGCCGGAGTCGCTGTTTTTGCAGTAGCGGCGGTGGTTTTTTATGCGGGATTGAAAAAGTATGAGAGTGCGGGAAATTAAAAGAGGAGCAGAACAATGGCAGTGATTGAAGTAAAAAATTTAACCAAAAACTATAAAGTAAATAAAAAAAGCAAGGGATTGGGCGGCGCTGTAAGGAATCTGTTTGTCAGGGAGAAAACCGTGGTACATGCCGTAAAAGACTTAAGTTTCAGCATCGAAAAAGGTGAAATAGTCGCATTCATAGGTCCAAACGGAGCCGGCAAAAGTACTACTGTTAAAATGATGTCGGGTATTTTGAATCCTACAGGCGGACAAGTGCTTGTAAACGGTAAGGATGTGGCGAAAAAGCGTAAAGAAGTAGTAATGGACCTGGGTGTGGTTTTTGGTCAGCGCACCCAGTTAAATTGGGATTTGCGCCTGGGGGAAAGTTTTGAATTGTTGAAGCGTATTTATCGGATTCCTGATGAACGTTATAAGGAGAATTTAAAGGTAATGGATGAAATTTTGGGAATCAATGAAATCATTGATATCCCGGTGCGCCAATTGTCCTTGGGACAGCGTATGCGTGGGGATTTGGTTGCCGCCATGTTGCATTCGCCTTCCGTTTTATTCCTGGATGAACCGACCATTGGTTTGGATGTGGAAGGTAAGTATGCCATCCGTAAATTCATTAAGGAGATCAATCGGGTAAAAGGGACAACGGTTATTTTAACCACGCATGATTTAGGGGATATTCAGGAATTATGCGAACGCTTGATTATTATCAACAATGGCGAGTTGATGGAGGACGGCCCCTTACGGGAAGTGACCGAGCGAATAGCACCGTTTAAAACGCTTGTGGTGGAATTTTATGATAGCGAGGCACCGAAGCATGCCAAAGCGGAGTTGTTTTATCACGAAGGAAATATTGCAAAATATCGTTTTCGTAAGGCGGATATTACTGCTGCACAGTTAATTGATGAGGTTGCCAAAGAGCAGGCAATCAAGGATGTTTCCATTGAGGAAGCAAGTATTGATGATATCATTCGTATTGCATATCACGGTACGGATGATAAAATATAAAGACAAAATGAAGATTTTATGATATGATAGACGCGTGGTTGGAAAAATGTTCCGGCCGCGCGTTGTTGTATTGTTTATCAGTAAGAGTTTGTATGTAGTGAATTTAAGCCTTATTTTTTAAACATAAAATATTGTGTAAGGCAAGAAGAAACGGGGTATACAATGGAAAAAACAAAAAAGAAACTTACGGAAAAACGGGTAATCCATGTTCTTATGGCCTGTGTTATGGTTATGCTCATCTGTATTGTGGTGATGTTTATCTGTACTATGAACCTAGTAAAAGAAAATGAAACATTACAGACGGAAAAAACTGAAATGCAGGTGCAATATGATCTGGAGAAGAAAGAACTAAGCGAAAAGGTGACGCTGTTAAGTAATCAGTTAACGGCATGGATTGAGGAAGAAGAAGCACAAGCGCAGAAGAAGGTGCCTACGGGACTTCCCGTAAGCGGTAAGGTGATTACCATTGAGTCGGAACCGATTATTGTCGCGACAGAAAAAGAAGGCACGGGACAAGCGGCGGACGATGATGTGGAAACAGATGCGGATACCGACGAAGAGAATCCTGAAATTGATGAAAATATTGTGGAACAGGAAATTCCCACTGTTGTGTTTGGTGTTAAGAAGGAAACGCAGATTGTGGCAGCAGGAGCCGGAGAAGTTAAGACCGTAGAGGAACTTGCGGAAGGAACCAGTGTCAAGATTGATCACGGAAACGGATATATGTCTGTGTATTTGTTTAAGGGAACTCCTAAGGTAAAAGTGGGAGATGAAGTGTTGCGCGGAACGTTATTGTTTGAGGTAACAAGTAATAATGCAAAGTTTTCATTCCAGATTCTTGAGAATGGAAATTATGTAAACCCGATGGATTTGATGGAGATACATGGGTAAGGTTTAAGAGATTTCAAAGAAAAAAAGAAAGAGACTTCATTTGAAGTCTCTTTTATATTTTAATTTTATGTTAACTGTTATTCGTCTTTCTTCATACGTTCAAAAATCAATTCATATCCGTCGCAACCATAATTCAAAGAACGGTTTACGCGACTGATGGTAGCTGTGGAAGCACCGGTTTTGTCCGCAATGTCCATATATGTTTTGCCATCGCGCAACATGGTTGCTACGGCAAGTCTCTGGGATAATGAAAGCAATTCGTTTACCGTACACAAATCCTCAAAAAAATTATAGCATTCTTCTTTGCTTTCCAAGCAGAGAATAGCATCAAATAACTGATCTACCGCTTCGGTTTTTAATTTTTTGTTCATACCAATACACCCCTTTTATCATGTTAAAATGTAAATTGCTTAATTTCACACTTTAAAACTTTTATACTGTAAGTTAACGATATTTTAACATATTAAAGTGTTGCAGTAAAGAAAAAAATGAATTCTTTATGATTTTGATAATTACTTAACGAAAATAGTATTAAAAATGCACGCCATAAATCTGTCATAAATGCACAAAACAGTAATATTGTGTCATCATCAAGACTTTACAAGTAGTTTTAATTACTATATAATTAAATGGAGTATCTATGCGGTACGATAAAAGGGGCGGAATTACAATGAAAATAAATATCGAAGAAATATTAAATGAGATTATAGATAAAATGCAGGATGTCATGAAAATCAGAGCCAATGATATCCCGAATATTGACTTATACATGGACCAGGTAACCACATTCATGGATGAGAAACTTCGAAGCACTGTCCGTAAGGGTGAGGCGGAAGAAAATATCTTAACCAAGACCATGATTAACAATTATGCGAAGAATGATTTGTTACCGCCGCCCGTGAAGAAGAAATATTCCCGGGAACATATGATGGTTCTGATTTTTGTTTATTATTTTAAAAGTTTTCTTACCATAAGTGACATACAAACATTGCTGAATCCGATTACGGAGCAGTATTTTGGTGAGGACAGTGAATTAAAGGTTTCGGACATTTATGAAGAAATTCTGAAAACCGGTGCAGCCGAAATGCCGAAACTGGAAGAGGATATCAGGACCACTTACGGTGCGGCACAGAAGACATTCGCCGAAGCGGATGAGGAGGATGCGGAATACTTAAGGCTCTTCGCTTATATCTGTTTCCTGAGTTATGATGTTTTTGTAAAGAAGATGCTGATAGAGAAACTCCTGGACGAAGTCAGCGAGAAACGACAGAACCGGGAAGAGGTGCTGAAAAAAGAAAGAGAAGAACAACAGCGTCGGGAAAAAGAAGAACAGAAACGCGAAAAAGAAGTGCAGAAGCGCGAAAAGAAAAGTAAAACGGTTGAAAAGTAATAGAAGGTATTAGGGGTTTTTAGAAAGGAGCAACAAACGATTATGAAGAAGGTTATCATTATTGGAGCGGGACCGGCAGGTATTACGGCAGGATACGAACTTTTGAAGCAGTCCAATGAATATGAGGTAACAATTCTGGAGGAATCGCCTTATGCCGGCGGTATTTCGAGAACTGAAGTTTATAACGGACATCGTATGGATATCGGCGGACACCGTTTCTTCTCCAAATCGCAGGAAGTAAATGACTGGTGGGAGCAGATTATGCCAATGCAGGGAGCGCCGGCGTATGATGATGACAAATTAAACAGGGATGTGCCTTTAGAGCAAGGCGGTCCGGATCCGGCAAAAGAAGACCGCGTTATGTTGAACCGCAGTCGTATTTCGCATATTTATTACAAGAGAAAATTCTTTGAATATCCGGTGAAAATGAATGCGGATACAATTAAAAATATGGGATTCGGCACCACTATGCAGGCCGGATTCAGTTACCTTGGAAGCATGGTTGCTAAGAAGCCCGTGAACAGTTTGGAGAATTTTTATATCAATCAGTTCGGCAGAAAATTGTACTCCATGTTCTTCGAAGGATATACTGAAAAACTTTGGGGACGTCATCCCAGGGATATTGATCCTTCTTGGGGAGCACAGAGAACCAAGGGATTGTCTATTACTGAAATTGTAAAAGACGCAACACGTAAATTTTTCCATAAAGAGTCAAAAGAAGTAAATACATCATTGATTGGTGCGTTTAAATATCCGAAATTGGGACCCGGGCAGTTGTGGGAATGCGCAGCGGCTGATTTTGAGAAAATGGGCGGTTCCATCCACTATAATTGCCGTGTAATCCGTATTAATACAGAAGGTGACAAGGTAGACAGTGTTACCTGCGCGGTAGATGGTATCGTAATTGAAGAAAAAGCAGATATCGTGATTTCTTCCATGCCCATCAAAGACCTGATCATCGGTATGAACAATGTGCCCGCAAATGTACAGGAAGTGGCACGTAAATTGCCGTATCGTGATTTTGTTACCGTTGGTCTTTTGGTACCGAAGTTACGTATCAGCAACACTACATATATGAGAACCCTTGGAAATGTCATTCCGGACACTTGGATTTATGTACAGGATCCCGGAATTAAAATGGGACGTATCCAGATTTTTAACAACTGGTCACCGTACCTTGTTGAGAATCCCGAGAAGACGGTGTGGGTCGGATTGGAATACTTCTGTAATGAGGGCGACCGTTATTGGAATATGACAGACGAAGAATGGATACAGTTTGCAACCAAAGAACTGGTACATATGGGTATTTTATCCGAAAGTACCAAGGTGCTGGATGCACATAAATTGGCGGTAAAGAAAGCGTATCCCGCATATTTTGATACTTATTCACGCTTTGATGAGGTGCGCACATACTTGGATGGTTTTGAGAATTTGTATTGCGTAGGTCGAAACGGACAGCACAGATACAACAATATGGACCATTCTATGATTACTTCATTTGAAGCGGTTAAAAACATTATTAACGGCGTAAAAGATAAGTCCAATATCTGGAATGTAAATACGGAGCAGGAATATCATGAGGAGAAGGCAGCTGTTTCAGAAGAGCAGACAGCAGAAACAAAGTCCACAGTCTCTTCTGCCCCGGTACCGCCTGTTAAACAGGAAAGCAAAACCACACCGGAGCCTTCACAGGCAACGTCGGCAACCGTTACATCTGTAAAAGCAGAAGAACCTGTGCGAAAAGAAGAGGAACTGCAGGCAGCCGTGAAGGAAGTCCCTGCGCCGCCTGTCAGAAAGCAACTTCGCAGAAAACCCGTACCGAAAGCGGTTGAGGATATGGCAGTTGCAGGAGCCGTTGTCGTTGCGGAAAGTTCAAATGTTTCAGCAATGGTTCAGGAGACGACACAGGTATCTGAGCAGACGGCAGAAACAACACAGGTTATTGTGCCCAATGCAATGCCGGAGCCGGAAATACATGAGTCAAAGTCCAGAAGTATCTGGGATGACGTGGCTTATGCAGAAGCAACGGCAGAGGTGAAAACTGCGCCGATTCGTTTTAAAACCGTAGAAGAGGCTCATGCAGCAGTAAAAGGTACTAATGTCGAAAAGGTATCTGTTCATAAGGATGAAAAGACAGTTGATGAAGTAAAAACAGGTGCCGTAGAAACTGCAGAGCCGGAGAAAAAATGTTCTGCGTAAATAAAACCAGAAAAGACGAAAAAAACTACAAGAAGAAAGAAAGATCCGGTTCAGGATGATAATAATGCCAA
>X409_Impala__coassemble_505_pt1 | contig 16143 bp, 17 predicted proteins | sample X409_Impala__metabat2_low_PE_002 | metagenome-assembled genome bin X409_Impala
TATAAATCCAGGGCAGAAAAATGGCCACCAGCATCCAAATCCACTTTTTATCTTTGAAATAAATGCCCAACTTCAGGGAATTCTCCCCGGTAAAATCAATCTTTTCCTTACAAATCAAACCGGTAATAAAAACGGAAACTGTCGGACAAAGCATCGCCGCGGAACAAAGCAACTGCGTACCCGGATCCTCATACACATGGCCGCTGCCGAAATAAGCAAAGGCCGCAATCCAAAGGGGCGCAAAGGCAAAGAATAAAAACACAAGCATTACCATCAAATCTTTCTTTTTATTCATCGTTATCACGCTCCTTTCTTGCAAAAATACCCGCAGTAATTCTGTAAGACAGGTAATAAATAACGCCTGTTACAATGGGAAATACCGTCGTCAAAATCACCATCAGGCCGGTGTGTTCTTCCACCCATTTCATATTGGTTTCAAAATCCATATTTGTCAGGCCGGATACATCACCGAATAATAGCCAGATAAAAAGCAGAATCGTAAGCGTAACGGAAAAACCGCTAAAAATCATATCTCCCTTTTTCTTACCGTACAGTATGTACAAGGGGAACGTTATGGCAGCCATAATCAACATGACCGGAATCACGATGGGCCCCATTAACTGAACCGTGGATACCATCATCATCATACCCTCTGTTTTTACCGCGGTTGCCGCAATCATGCTTAAGAAAATGCCCCAGGATAAAACCAGATAGTTTGCCACCAAATAATAGATATATTTAGAAAGCAAATATTCTTTTTTATCTACAGGCATGGTAAGCAGGTAATCACGGCAGTTTTTACCGGAATCCGCCTGGAACAACTGAGTCATCAATGCCAGCAAATATACGCATCCACCCATAAACACCATCGGCGTAAATAAACCCAACAGGACTTCCATATTACTGTCTACGGTACTCCACACCGTAAACACACAGATAAACACTGTAAGAAGTCCAAATCCGCCTATCGTGGCAAGGCCGTTTGTAGCCACATAATCTTTATATAATAATGATTTCATTGCACACCTCGCCCCTTTCTTTTTACAATCAATACAGATACGAAGAAACATACCACAGTCATAAGTAAAGCCACGGGAATCAACCAAACCAGACAATTCTCAAAAAGAATTTTTACTTTATCCATAAATGTGTTCATAATAGCATCCAGTTGGTCTCCGTAACGCTTGTTAAGTGCTATAGTCCCAATTACAAATACTGCATATACTCCTAAAAAAACACCGATAATAATCCTCTCACAAGTCTTCTTATTCCACATAAAATAGGCACAACATGCCACTCCAAGACCGGCGGCTGAAACACAAGCCAGCACAGTTCCTGCGTGAATCATCTCACCCAATGTAAACACCTTAACCACCGGCGAAAGAAGTAAGGCAATTAATATAGACGATACATAACCCACCAGAAGAAATCCGTAAGTAGTACTAAACCTTGCCAGCACAATTTCTATGGGTTTTACCGGCATGGTGCGAAGCACATCGCCAAAATTTGCCTTTTCATCCATATGAAAGGTCATAATGCCGTCAAACCCTACACCCAAAGGAAGTAAAATTGCCAAAAAAGTAGCCCCTCCGAGAATCATTTTATAAGCCGCCAGATCATCTTCCGATACCGATGTATCTTCCCCCATAAACACATCCAACTTTAAATTTCCGTATTCACTGCTAAGGGAAATCAGAATTCCGATTACCAAGGCAGCAACCAAAGTCAAGACATAAGTCATAATGCGGGTACGCAGGCAGTAGATATCTTTTAAAATCAATCCTTTCATAAGATACCTCCTTCTACGCTTCTTTGCTTTCGTTATTTGCGCGGTTTACATAATGTATCATAATTTCTTCCAAAGTACACTGCTCCATGGTAAGTTTCTCGTATTTTCTTGCGCAAGCCTTTTTATCATGTACCAAAACATCTACGCCAAAGGCAGACTGTCTTACGGATACAATGTCTTCTTTCGCAATTGTATCTGCATCTTTTTTACTGCATTTCATCATAGCATGATTTTCAAGGATTACATCCTTTTCACCGCTTAACACAATGCGGCCCTTGTCAATAAATACAACCATATCCGCGATACGCTCAATATCGCCTGTGATATGTGAAGATAAAAGAATGGTGTGGTCTTCTTCCATAACAAACTCTTGGAAAATTTCCAAAATTTCATTACGAACGATAGGGTCCAAACCGCTGGTAGGTTCATCCATAATCAGTAACTTCGCGCCATGGCTCATTGCCACTGCAATCTGAAGTTTCATACGCATACCGCGTGAGAACTTACCGCACTTTTTCTTCATGGGAAGACCGAATTTCTTCATATATCCGGTAAATACTTCTTCATTCCAGTTGGTGTACATTTTGCTCATGATTTTATTAATCTGTACGCCGGTTAAGAAGTCGTGGAAGCCCATTTCGTCAAATACCACACCGATATCATCTTTTAAGGTTTTCCCCTCTGTATGCATATCCTTGCCAAACACCTTCATCTCGCCGGAATTTGCAGCAATAATATCCATAATCAAACGGATTGTGGTAGTTTTACCGGCGCCGTTCTGACCTACGAAACCGCAAATACAGCCTCTGGGAATGTTAAAACTCACCTTATTTAAAACGAAGTCGCCGTAATCTTTGGTGACATCTTTTAACTCAATCACATAGTCATTCTCTGTATGTACCGCAGTATTTGCTGCCGCTTCCATTCTATCTTCCTTATTCATCGCTCTGACTCTCCTTCTCTTCGTATAAAAGCTTCATTCGCTCCACAAGTTCGTCAAAAGGCACCTTGGCAAGCGCCGCCTTCTCAAGCACCTCTTCCATCAGGTTCTCAATTTCGAACATAACGCTTTCCTTCACCATTTCGTGATTTACACCTTTGACAAAACTTCCCTTGCCTGTGTAGGATTCGATATAGCCTTCCCGCTCCAATTCCTCGTAGGCTCTTTTGGTTGTAATAATACTGATTCGCAGTTCTTTGGCCAGAAGTCGCATTGACGGAAGGGCGTCCCCCTCTTTCAACTCACCGTTCATAATTTGTGCTTTGATCTGGTCCATAATCTGCTCATAAATCGGTCTGTCCGACTGGTTAGTGATAATAATGTCCATTTGTTACCTCGCGCGTTGTTTTAAATGTAATTATTTTATGCATGCTTACAATCGTTACATTTTGCATCGTAACATTGTGTATATATAATATACACAATATGCACACTGTGTCAATACGCTATTTTAAATTTATTTTGCGAATGATATTCTGAATCATTACGATTTTTATAAAAAATAAAAAAGCCACATATTCCGGCGTAAGAATCGGAATACGTGCCTTTTCCATTTTTATATTTTAATTTTTTCGGATTCATTTTTTTCTTCGGAAATGATACGCTCTGCTTCTTTCAGCCGGTGCTCTATCGCACTCTTTTCACGGATACAGCCAAGACGCTCCACTTCTAATTTTCGGATTCGCAACACATCTGCACAACCGGCCCAAAATGAACTTACCGACATGGCGCTAAAAAAGATGACAGACCCAATCACCGCAACCAAGATACCAATCATAATTCCGCCGTTTACGATATACCCCAATAAACCGTCAATCGGCTCGCGATGATAAAACAGTCGCACTCCCCCCAGAAAAAGTACTATCGCAATCAAAACCACCGCCACAATAATGCATACCGAAAAAATACGGCGGCATCTCCCCTGACGGTATTTGATATCATCCAACTGCACATCCAAATCCCGCAGTTCCATATACATCTTGGCGCATTCTCCGCGCATTTTATCTTTCTCACCGGGTGCAATATAATCATCATCCCATACGTTACTCGCTTTGATTTTTTCCATGCTTCCATCCTTTTATAACGACTATGATAGTTTCATTGTAGTATTTCCCTGCTGATATTACAATACCTGTCATACAGTTTTACATACAGATATTTATATTAAGAAAATGCAAATTCGAATATTCACTCCGGTATGCTGTTTTTTAAGCACAAGGCTCCCCAACCTGCCCGATCGTTTGGCAGGTCTTCCGCCCCCGGTATCGGCCGTGCACCTTTTATCAGATATGCTTTTATTTTTTCACCATATAAATAGGGATCATTTCCTCTTACAATGCCCCACTCCATTAATAAGGCTGCCGCACCGGCAACCATGGGCGTGGCATAAGAGGTTCCGCTGACCTTAGTATAACCGCCGCGGACCGATACTGTCTCAAGATTAACCCCCGGCGCCACCAGGTCCGGTTTGACGGTATGGATAAAACTGTCTCCTTCATTGTCCGTCATCCGGCGAAACACATATCCTCTTCCGCTGAAATCCGCCACACTTCCGGTATACACGTCATACGCTCCCACCGTAATCACGCCGGAAGCAGTGGATGGCACTGTCAGTGTTACGCTCGGACTTTCGCGAAAGAATCGTGTTTCCCGGTTTCTGACCGAACTGCTCGGTAAAAAGAACTGATATCCCCCATAAACAATATTACGGGGCGTAAGTTCAAAAATCCAAACACCCTGTCGCGTATTTAAAAAATCTATATAAAGTTCCTGAAATACCATATACGGAAGCGGTTGCCCCACATAAATCAACAGCGTTGTTTCGCCGGTCTGATAACGATAGGCGCCCGGCCTATCCATGGGAATTACAATCCTTTCTCCATCCGGTGCAATCAACGTGACATCAAATACATCCTGATAATACTTCCACAATTGCACATTTAACGAATTTTCATACTCCGCCACAGCCAGTTCCACACGCTCCGTGAATTCTTTTTGTACAATGCCTTCCGCATGACCGCCGGCGGCTCCTTCATTCCCGCTTCCCACCACGATAGATGTACGCCCGATTTCAGACGCATTGTCCAGAAAGCGCTCCAACAATGAATTGCCGCGATGATCCCCGTAGGTATTTCCGAAACTTAAATTAATCACCAGCGGCATCCGCAATTCCAGGGCCTTACGAATTGCAAATGTGACGCCCCTCATAATTTCCGTAGTCTTCGGAAATGCATTCTCCCGCTGCGCTCCCAATTTTACAATTAAAAGAGAACTCTCCGGCGCCACTCCTTTCCGGAACGGTTCCGTGGCGGTTCCGCCCGCAGCCAGAATGCCTGCCACCGCCGTTCCGTGACCGGTAACATCAATGGTGGGAATCCGGCGTCTCGCTTCCTCCTCACTCCCTGTTAAAAGTGCCTCATCAATCTGCGCTTCCGTAAATTCCACGCCGATTGCAAACCCTTCGGGCGGTAACAATCCTGCATCTTCCGAAGGCTCTAAAGACTGGTCCCAAAGAGATACAATCCTGCTGCTTCCGTCCCCGTTTCTGAAATTCTCATTGTAAAAATCAATGGAACTGTCCAGGATTGCCACCAGCACTCCTTCTCCCGTAAGATACGGTTCTCCGTCAGTTACCGTACTGATGCAACTTTCTCTTAATGCCGTGACATCCTGAAAATAAAACGGCTTCGGTTTTTCCACATATTCAATTTCCGGCAGGGCAACAAAATCGTCCAGCAAAGCATCCGGCAAGGTTACAATGGCATACCCTGCAATCAAAGGTTCGATTTTTATCAGGTCCGTCTCATAACGCTCAATATCCCCTTGATATTTTATAATAATCTCCCACGTATTGTTTAATAAGTCGAACCCCTCCCGTAAAAGAGCGGATGCCTCCCGTTCTTCCTTACTTACGGAAAGGGATAAATTTAAAAGATTTTCAATTTTCTGGCTGTCCATAAATATTACCTTGTGATTTTTTATATATAATTATGATTAGACTTTCTGTTTTATCCTCTTAGTTTACATAATATTTTCTGCAACCAATAAAAAAAGCGGCCGGCACAAGCCAACCGCCATTATATTTTTTATAAAAATCACTGTCCGGGATGATATTCACGGAAGAACTTAATCAACCCTTGCAACACATTGGTCAAAGTAGGAATGTCTTCTTTCGCAATGGATGCAATAACCGCTTCCGTCATCTCATCATGAAATTTCTTATGCGCAAAATATGCACGCTCACCTTTCTCGCTCAAGCGAATCATTACCACACGTCTGTCTTCTTCGCTACGTTCGCGAATCACGTATTCTTTTTTTACAAGACCGTTCATCGACGTAGTAAGCGACCCCACTGTGATGCCGAGTGCTTTGGCTATGGCAGACATATTACGCCCTTCCAAACCAACGGCCTCAATAATATGCATATCATTTACCGTAATATTCTTAAACTCACCCGTAATAATTGCATTTTCTTCCACTACAAGGATTTCACGAAACAAATTTACCAATATGTCATTTACTGTATCATGTATATTCAACTTTATGACTCCTTATCTCCCGCAGTACAAAACCGCATCCACAACTGTACAATTCATTTTATCATAAAAATAATTGATTATAAAGTTAAAATTTTCTAAATCTTTCGTAGCGTGCATCCAACAGTTCTTTTTCGCTCTTTTTTCCCTGTCGGTATAAAAAACCTTCAATGGCATTTTTTACCCTGGTTGCCACCTTATAAAAACTGTCATCGTTAAACTTCTCAGGTTCTTCAATGATACCGTCAATGACCTTCATTTCATACAAATCTTTGGCTGTCATCTTCATCACGCGGGCCGCATCTTTTGCAAGAGAACTGTCTTTCCAAAGGATTGATGCATAGCCTTCCGGCGATAAAATCGAATATACCGAATTCTCCAGCATCCAAACCTCATCAGACACCGCCATGGCAAGCGCACCGCCACTGCCGCCTTCTCCGATAATCAGGGTAAAAACAGGCACTTTTAAGGCAGACATCTCATAAAGGTTTCTTGCAATTGCTTCCCCCTGTCCGCGCTCCTCTGCTTCCAATCCGCAGAACGCTCCCGGCGTATCCACAAAACAAATCACCGGTCTCTTAAATTTCTCCGCCTGCTTCATCAGACGCAATGCCTTACGATAACCGTCCGGCGAAGGCATTCCGAAATTGCGGAATACGTTTTCTTTGGTCGTCTTGCCCTTACACTGAGCAATCACCGTAACGGGCATTCCCTTAAAATATGCAATGCCGCCGACAATGCAATGATCGTCACTATAAAATCTGTCTCCATGAAACTCCACAAAATCCGTAAAACAATTATCAATATAATCCATTCCGACGGGACGGTCCTTTCGCCTGGAAATCAAAACCTTATCCCATGCACTCATACCCGTATCTTTGACCGCACACTGAACCGCCTGTTCTTCCAAATCCACGGTACCTACTCTGTGCATATCCAAAATACTTTTTAAGGTATCGTGCATCTCTTCTCTTTTTACGATGGCATCCACAAAACCGTGGTCTAAAAGAAACTCCGCTCTTTGGAATCCCTTCGGCAATTTCTGGCCGATGGTCTGCTCAATGACTCTGGGGCCTGCAAAACCTATTAACGCATTGGGTTCTGCCAGAATAATATCACCAAGCATGGCAAAACTTGCAGTTACACCACCTGTTGTGGGGTCTGTCAGCACGGAAATATAAAGATTTCCCGCATCACTGTGACGTTTCAGTGCTGCAGATGTTTTGGCCATCTGCATAAGCGACACAATGCCTTCCTGCATTCTTGCACCGCCGGAGCAGGCAAAAATAATCACCGGGAGTTTTTCTTCGGTAGCACGCTCTATGGCACGGGTGATTTTTTCACCTACCACGTGGCCCATACTTGCCATCATAAAACGACCGTCACACACCGCAAGCACAACCTTATTGGCACCGATTAAACCGGTACCGGTAACAACCGCTTCATCAAGACCTGTCTTTTCCTGCAGCGCGGTAATTTTATCTTCATACCCTTTGTAATTCAAAGGATTGCTTGTTTTCAAGCCTTCGTCCCAACGTTCAAACGTGCCGGGCTCTATCACGGACGCAATTCTTTTGTAAGCGCTCATACGGAAGTATCCGTGACACTTCGGGCAAATGTAGAGATTCTCTTTTACCTCTTCTACATACACAGGCGCCTTACACATATTACATTTCTTAAAAAGACCTTCCGGTACTTCCGCAGATTGCGTTTCTCTTGCTGCCTTCTCTAATCTTCCGTCTTCTTTTTTAAATCTCGCACCAAGCTTCATAATTCCACTCCAAGATATGACAGTTCACCCCGCCATGCAAGTCGCGGGCACTGCCGCTATTGATATGGCATTATCACCTTAGGAATACATCTATTTTTCCATAATCTCAGCCTCTGCCATATCACTGATCATTTCATACAAATAATCCACATTTGTGTCGATTCCTTCAATGATGACTTCACCTAAGGCACTGCGCATCTTGCGCAAAGCCTCTTCCCTGGTGGTTCCGTGCACGATTAATTTCGCAATCATGGAATCATAGTAGGGCGGAATCTCGTATCCGCTGTAAATGGCCGTATCCATACGAATTCCCTTACCGCCGGGCAGATAAAGATTCTCAATCTTTCCGGGGGAAGGACGGAAGTTTTTCTCCGGGTTCTCTGCATTGATTCTGCACTCAATGGAATGACCTTCCAATTTCACTTCTTCCTGTGTAAAATCCAATTTCTCACCGGAAGCAATTTTAATCTGTTCTTTAATCAAATCCACGCCGGTAATCCACTCCGTTACGGGGTGCTCTACCTGAATTCGTGTATTCATTTCCATAAAATAAAAGTCTTCTTCATTTTCCAGAAGAAACTCAATGGTACCTGCATTTTCATAACCAACCGCTTTGGCTGCTTTCACCGCCTGCTCACCCATACGTGTACGTAATTCTTCCGAAATCGCCTTACAAGGTGCTTCCTCAATGAATTTCTGATGGTTACGCTGAATAGAGCAGTCACGCTCTCCAAGATGCACTACATTGCCGTAGGAATCCGCAAGAATCTGCACTTCCACGTGTCTCGGATGCTCAATAAAATGCTCCATATACACCGAATCGTCACCAAAGGCCGCACCTGCTTCTTTTCTTGCGGTCAAATAGGCATTCTCTAATTCTTCTTCGTTCATTGCAACACGCATACCCTTACCGCCTCCGCCAAGCGCCGCTTTGACAATTACGGGGTATCCTAATTTTGCTGCAATTTCCTTGCCTTCTTCCACGCTCTCCACATTTTGGTTCCAACCGGGAATTACCGTAACGCCCGCTTCAATCATGGTATTACGTGCCTCTGTTTTATTACCCATTTTACGGATAATTTCTGAAGAAGGTCCGATAAAAGTAATGTTACATTCTTCACATAATTTCGCAAACTTCTGATTTTCGGATAAAAATCCGAATCCCGGATGAATTGCCTCTGCGCCGGTATTGATGGTTGCACTGATGATATTCTCCATATTCAGGTAACTGTCTTTGGATGCAGCAGGTCCGATACAAACCGCTTCGTCTGCCAGTTGTGCATGTAAGGCATCTTTATCCGCCTCAGAATATACCGCTACAGACTGTATTCCAAGTTCACGGCAGGCGCGAATAATACGCACTGCGATTTCTCCTCTGTTTGCAATCAAAATTTTATGAATCATTGATAAATCCGCCTTTTATTATCCAATCATAAAAGAAAGTTCGGCAGTTACCACTACCTTACCATCCACACTGGCAATCGCTTCGCCTACGCCCAAGGGTCCTTTGCTGCGAACAATACGGGTTTCCAGTTTTAATTTATCTCCGGGAACCACTTTGCCTTTAAATTTGCACTTGTTGATTCCTGCAAAATATGCAATCTTTCCCTTATTTTCTTCCAGACTTAATGCTGCAACCGCACCGGTCTGTGCCAGGGCCTCAATGATAAGAACGCCCGGCATTACAGGCTCCTGCGGAAAATGTCCCTTGAAGAAATCTTCACGAAATGTCACACACTTATAACCAATCGCATACTCTCCCGGCACCATATCTTCAATGTAATCCACAAGAAGAAACGGATGTCTGTGGGGAATAATCTGTTCAATTTCTTTGATTCCTAATTTCATATTTTTACTCCTTTTACGCTACAACAAACAATGCTTCACCATATTCTACACCGCTTGCATTGTCAACCAGAATCTCTGTAATAACACCGTCATATTCAGATTCGATTTCGTTCATCAGTTTCATTGCTTCCACGATGGCAATAATCTGACCCTTCTTCACTCTGTCGCCTACTTTTACAAAAGGTTCCGCATCTTCAGAAGGTGCCGCATAAAAGGTACCCACCAAAGGAGAGTGAATCGTTTTGCCGTTTACTGCAACTTTTTTATCAACTGCAGAAACCTCTGCTTCTGTTGCCGAAACAGACTGTACAACTGCTTCTGCTGCCGCATTTTGTGCAACCGGAGCAACTGCCTCCGCATTCACAACTGCGGTTGTTGCAGTCGTTGTAAAACCGGGATCCATCATAACCACATCGCCGGAAGACATATGTATTTTAACATTTCCTTCTTCATAATGAAAGTTGGTAAGGTTCGATTCCGAAACTGTTTTAATAAGTTCTAAAATATGATTATATTCCATTTTAATTCCTTTCCGAATATGTATATCATACACATTGTGTATAATTATGCTCTTCGTTCCATAAACGGTTGTACACATTGTGTACGGTTACCCCTCATATTTTGCCAAAAGCAAAGATGCATTGTGTCCGCCAAATCCAAGAGAGTTGCTGATCGCATACTTAAAATCTTTTTGTACGGCTTTACCGAATACATAATTCAAATCACACTCTTCGTCTGCTTCTCTGGAATTTACAGTGGGGTGAATGTAGCCTTCCTGTAAAGACTTCACACATACAATCGCTTCCACACCGCCTGCGGCACCTAAAAGGTGACCAATCATAGACTTGGTAGAGTTAATGTATAAGTTCTTTGCATGCTCGCCAAACGCCATCTTAATGGCTCTTGTTTCAAACAAGTCGTTGTGATGTGTACTGGTTCCGTGTGCATTGATATAAGTTACCTCTGTAGGGTCAATGCCTGCATCCTGCATGGCAAATTTCATAGCCGTACCGGCACCGCTTCCGTCTTCCGCAGGGGAAGTAATATGGAACGCATCACACGTTGCACCGTAACCCACTACCTCCGCAAGAATATCAGCGCCTCTGTTCTTTGCATGCTCTAATTCTTCCAAAACAAGCACACCTGCGCCTTCCCCCATAACAAAACCGTTACGGTCCTTATCAAAAGGAATGGATGCCTTATTTACGTCTTCAGTCTCATTTAACGCTGTCAATGTGGTAAAACCTGCTACACCCAAAGGGCAAATAGCACCTTCCGTACCGCCTGCCAGCATAACTTCCGCATCACCGCACTGAATGGCACGGAATGCATCACCGATACAATGAGAGCCTGTAGCACACGCAGTTACCACATTGGTACACTTACCCTTCAAACCAAGGGCAATTGCTACGTTACCTGCTGCCATATTGGAAATCATCATAGGAATGAACATAGGGCTTACGCGGGTAGGTCCTTTTTCCATTAATTTGGCATGTTCATTTTCAAAACTGGTCATACCACCGATACCGGAACCGATAATCACGCCTACGCGAAACGGATCTTCCTGTTCCATATCAAGACCGGACTGCGCGAATGCTTCTTTCGCTGCAACCACAGCATACTGCGAGAATGTATCCATTCTCTTGGCCGCCTTAAAATCCATTCTTTCCTTTGCAACGAAGTCTTTGACTTCCGCCGCAATTTTTACCTTATAATCGGTTGTATCAAACTTGGTGATGGGACCGATTCCCACCTTCTCTTCTTTGATGGAATTCCAAAATTCCTCTACTGTATTTCCGATAGGAGTAATGGCACCCATACCGGTAACAACTACACGTCTCTTCATTCTGATCACCTTTCTACATTGCCATGCCGCCATCCACGCAGATTACCTGACCTGTAATATACGCAGCCTCGTCTGAAGCAAGGTATTTTACCATATTTGCAATATCTTCGGGCTGTCCGAAACGTCCTACGGGAATCTGTTTTACAGCCGCTTCTTTTACAGCATCCGATAAAACTGCCGTCATTTCGGTTTCGATAAAACCGGGTGCTACCGCATTCACCGTAATATTTCTGGAAGCAAGTTCTCTTGCCATAGACTTGGTAAGACCAATCATACCGGCCTTGGATGCCGAGTAATTTGCCTGACCTGCATTTCCCATTACACCGGATACGGAAGTAATATTAATTATCTTGCCGCTACGCTGTTTTACCATGGCTCTGGTAGATGCCTTAATGGTGTTAAAAGCACCTTTTAAGTTAATATTAATGACCGCATCAAACTGCTCTTCCGTCATCATCATCATCAAACCGTCTTTGGTAATGCCTGCGTTATTAACCAGAATATCCAGTCTGCCTTTTGCAGCAAGAATATCTGCAATCGCTTTATTGGTTTCTTCAAAATCACCTACGTTAAACTTGCAGAGTTCAGCCTGACCTCCTTTTTCTTCAATGATACGAAGGGTTTCTTCGGCCTTACCCTGTGAACCGTTATAATTGACATATACATAAGCACCTGCATCTGCCAAAGCAACCGCAATGGCTCTTCCGATGCCGCCGGATGCGCCTGTTACAAGCGCAATTTTTTCTGACATAATTACTCTCTCTTTCTTAAGATGTTTTACTCATCCCAAATCATTATCTATAAAGCAAGTTCTTTCACATTCTCAAGGTCTTCCACACAACTTACGTTGATTACTTTTACCTCGCGGTCAATCTTTTTGATAAAACCTGCCAAGGTCTTTCCCGGACCGATTTCAATAAAAGTGTCAACGCCGTCGGAAATCATCGTCTCAACACTCTGCTGCCATCTTACGGAAGAACAAACCTGCTGTTCCAAAAGTCCGGCGATGGCATCCTTATCACTGACATAAGTTGCCGTTACGTTGGTGATATAGGGAATTTTTAACTCGTTAAAAGTCACATCCGCCATATACTCGCGTAACTTCGCACCTGCTTCTTTTAAGTAAATTGAATGGAAGGGTCCGCTTACCACCAAAGGAATGCAACGTTTTGCACCGGCTTCCGTAAGTTTCGCACTTGCCGCTTCCACGCCTTCCTTCATACCGGTAATTACAATCTGACCGGGGCAATTATAATTGGCAATGTAAACATCTTCAAACTCTGACAATACCTTTTCAATTGTCTCTGCTTCCATGCCAAGCACTGCTGTCATAGCGCCTTTCCCCGCAGGCACCGCTTCCTCCATAAAAACGCCCCTCTGTCTTACCAGACGAATCGCGTCAATGGGGTCCATTCCGCCTGCTGCCGCAATCGCAGCATATTCACCAAGACTTAAGCCTGCGGTTACGTCGGGATAAATACCCATATCATTTAAAACCGCCGTAATACCGAGGCAAGTGGTTACCATTGCAGGCTGTGTATACTGTGTCTGATCCAACAAAGGATTTTCGCGGAAACACAAATCTTTTACGCTGACATCCAATGCTTCTTCCGCCTTGTCAAAGACGGCGGCACACGCAGGATACATATTATAAAAGTCCTGACCCATGAAACTCTTCTGGGCTCCCTGACCGGGATAAATAAAAGCAATTTTACCCATTAGTCAACCTTCTTTCCCATGAGAGCCACAGCCTCTGTCGTAATTCTTTCCACAAATTCTTTACAGGTACATTCCTCTTTTACAAGGCCCGCACTCTGACCTGCCATAAGGCTTCCGGTTCTGGTATCACCGTCTACCACTGCCTTACGAAGGCCGCCTGCTGCCAACATCTCAAGTTCTTCCGCAGAAGCACCTTCTGCTTCTTTCTTTAAATATTCCATGGTAAGATTGTTTCTTAACGCTCTTACGGGATGACCTGTGCTGCGACCGGTTACTCTGGTATCGATATCTTTGGCTTTGATAATGCAATCCTTGTAATTCTGATGTACAATACATTCCTTGGTAACAACGAAGTGTGTACCAATCTGTACGCCTTCGGCACCCAACATAAATGCTGCTGCCATTCCGCGACCGTCAGCCACACCGCCTGCCGCAATAACAGGAATGCTTACCGCATCCACTACCTGCGGAACCAAAACCATAGTAGTCAACTCACCGATATGACCGCCCGCTTCGGTACCTTCTGCCACAACCGCATCCGCACCGCATTTTTCCATTCTCTTCGCAAGAGCCACGGAAGCAACGACAGGAATTACTTTAATACCTGCTTCTTTCCAGTCCTTCATATACTTTTCGGGATTGCCGGCACCTGTGGTCACTACCTTAACGCCTTCTTCCACGACTACCTTGGCAATGTCATCTGCCGAAGGGTTCATAAGCATAATATTCACACCAAAAGGCTTATCTGTAAGTTTCTTCGCTTCGCGAATCTGCTCGCGTACCCATTCTGCGGGTGCAGCACCTGCTGCAATAATACCAAGACCACCGGCATTAGATACGGCTGCCGCAAGATGATATTCGGCAACCCATGCCATACCGCCTTGAATGATGGGATATTCAATACCTAAAAGTTTGGTTATTTCTGTCTTCACGTCATCCACTTCCTATTCTTTGAAACTGTAATTGTTTGCGTTTCTTTTATAAAAAATACTCTTACTGGTTCTTTTCGATATAAGTCATAACATCCTGAACCGTTACCATTTTTTCAAGTTCTTCTGAAGGAATGGAAACACCGAATTCATCTTCAAAACTCATAACAAGTTCGAATAAGTCAAGGGAATCTGCACCTAAATCATCCTTAAAAGATGCTTCGGGAACAACCTTTTCTGCGTCTACTCCTAAACCTTCTGCTACTAAACTCTGAATCTTTTCTAACATTTTAAAATCCTCCGTTTTTGTTTTTGTGTGAGTTCTTTTGCTAATAGTTTCTCCGGTTTTCTAATCCCTCGCAGATATATTTTTTCGCCACGGACACGCTTCCGCTCGCTTTACCCACGTAACGGATGCTAAATTCGTGCTTCATTTCATTTGCACTCATTAAGCACCGACGGGTTGAAAACGGTCCTTAAGCAAAAATAATATATCTGCTTTGGGAAGAAAAGCATTGTCGCTTTTTGCAAAAGAGCAATTATATTCAATATAAATTTTAAATATGTAATCCGGTCTCACCGGTAATTACCAAAGTATAATGATTAATATGTGATATCCAAATTGTTTACGTACAAATCATTTACTAATTGTTACTGCATCCCCTACACAGTGATATAGGATGCGCCCCAGGAAAGGCCTGCGCCGAACCCTGCCATAATCAAACGGCTTCCTTTGGGAAGTTTTCCGCTTCGGTACAACTCATCCATAAGAAGAGGAATGCTTGCCGAAGAAGTGTTGCCGTATTCATCCAGGTTCATGGGGAACTTCTCAATGGGTTCGCCCAATCGTTTGGCTACGGATTCTACGATTCTTCTGTTTGCCTGATGAAGAATGTAGTAATCTACATCTTCTTTTGCAAGCATTTTCTGAGACATCACTTCCTGAATGGCCTCCGGCACACTGCGCACCGCAAATTTAAACACTTCCTGACCATTCATAATTAAAGTACTTCCTGCCGGGCAGGTAAGCACTTCCCCGCGGCTGCCGTCGCAACGCATCATCATGGCACCTTCTTCTTCGCATGCGGTAATGACTGCCGCGCCTGCGCCGTCACCGAACAAAATACAACTGCTTCGGTCGGTCCAATCGGTAATGGACGAAAGTTTCTCCACACCCACGATTAATGCATTTTGGATAAGACCCATATTCATATAAGAAATACAGGTGTTGTAGGCAAATACAAAGCCGGAGCAGGCCGCTTTTAAATCGAAGCAAAATGCGTTGGTGGCTCCGATTGCGGCCTGAACCTGACAGGATACGGAAGGGAGTACTTCCTCCTGCGCTATGGAGCACACGATAATCGCTCCCAAATTTTCAGCCTTAATTTCCTTGCAACTTTCCATTGCCTTCTTTGCTGCTTCCACTGCCATTTCAGAAGCAGACTTCTCTTTTTCAATATGACGTCTGGCGATACCGGTTCTCTCCCGAATCCATTCGTCACTGGTTTCTACCATTTCTGCCAACTTATTGTTGTCCCACACAAGTTCCGGGCTGTAAGAGCCCGTTCCGATTATTCTTCCGGTCATGTTTTTTTCCTTTATCTTGTTTTATCAAATTTTATTTCTAAAACAATCTAACATAGAAATGTTAACTTTATGTAAATTATTTTTATTTTAAAAACTTTTCATTTTAAAGTCTTTTGAT
>X409_Impala__coassemble_508_pt1 | contig 16070 bp, 14 predicted proteins | sample X409_Impala__metabat2_low_PE_002 | metagenome-assembled genome bin X409_Impala
ATGTATGACTGGGAAATCCCCAACAAATCCGCCACTTCCTTCTGGGTCATCTCCTGTCCGTCACTGCGGTTTAAACCATATCGCAAACTGATAATCAGACGCTCTCTTTCACTTAATTTACCGATGGCCTTCATCAGAAGCCTCCGCTCCACATCACTCTCGATATCCCGATAGATAATATCCTCATCCGTGCCCAGAATATCCGATAACAACAATTCATTTCCGTCCCAATCCACATTCAGCGGTTCATCAATGGACACTTCAAATTTGGTTTTACTGTTTCTGCGCAGGAACATTAAAATTTCATTTTCAATGCATCTGGACGCATAAGTTGCCAGTTTGATGTTTTTATCCGAACGGAACGTATTGATGGACTTAATCAGACCAATGGTTCCGATGGAAATCAAATCTTCCACACCCACGCCGGTGTTATCAAACTTTTTGGCTATGTAAACTACAAGACGTAAATTATGTTCAATCAGGGATGCTTTGGCCTCTGCATTTTCATCCTTTTCCAATTCACAAATACATCGGTTCTCTTCCTCGGCTTCCAAAGGCGGCGGCAAAATATCATTTCCGCCGATATAAAAAAGTTCCCCTGCTTCTTCCACATCTATTCCAATCGGAAAATATACCTTCCGGCATACACTCCCATCCACAAACCAGTTTTGAAACGATTTCATCATTTCCTTACTCCTCCTTCATATAGTCCTTATGTAAAATCATATGATACGCACCGCTTTTAGATATTTTCCCCGGATAAAAAGCAAGCATCACATCCCTGCATTTGATATCTCCTTCTTTGGTATGAATCATCATCTGCGGAATTGACTGCGCTTTCATGGTGGCGCCTGTACTTCCCAGTGCGTAATAGGTAACTTCATAATCGTATTGCTCCCGCGGCGGCATAATACCGTGTTCTACAATACATACCGCTTTCCCGGTTTGGTTCTCACGCAATCGGTTTCCGGTATCAATCAGTGCTACGACACTTACTTTTTGACATACCTCTTCTCCATCTTCCGCCAGAATCGTGACCGGCACAAACAAACTTTTTTGCCTCCTGTACTGACGCAACGAATGCTGAAAAATTGAGTAAACAAAAAAAATCAGTATCAACCATAAACCAACCGTTAAATTTCCTCCGAATACGGACATCAGCCATTGGGTGACTCCGCCAAGCAGAAATGTAACCGCCACAATGGAAAGCAACATACTGAAGTACTGCCTTCGCCCTCTCACACAAAAGGCAATCCGCGTACTTGCCGCAATCCAAAGAACAAAAATTATAATAAACTTAACATAACCATTGATCCCTACCGGCAAGAACATAAAACAACTTCCTATTGCACCAATTAATGCCGCAAGAATAATTCTCAACCTTGAAGTAATCAGTTTCATAATACTTGCCGTTATCATAAACACACAGTAATTCATGACAAACTGTATCAAAAACACCGTATCCAAATAGACTTCATATTTCATACTTCATATCCTTCTTGAAGTTAAGAATACCACTGAAGACTTGCACATTTTGTCGAAACGGGAACGCTTATGTTAAAATTTTTTCGACATAAAAAAACCCTCTTTCGCATCACTGCAAAAGAGGGTTGTCTAACCATAATTCTTATAAAATTATTTATTCTTCAAAAATTCCGGAATCACAATGGTTCTTTCTTCCACATTGCTTCTCATTTCCTTCGGCTTTGCCGGAGTGATAGGCTTTGTGACCGGTTTCTGAACCGGTGCTGCAGGCTGTGCTGCCTGTGCCAAAGGACTTCCTACCGGAGTAAAATTCTGTGTATGTGCAAGCGGTCTTGATGCAATCGGGCTGGTAGCCTTAGGCATTGCATTCATACCACCCATCTGAGGCTTATATGCCTGGAATGTAGGAGGCGTATACTTCATTGCAGGAGTTACACCCTGAGGGAATAAACCGGTTGCAATAACCGTAATCTTACAGGTATCTACTTCATCCGCATTGTACATAGCACCAAAGATAATATTTACCTGATCGCCTGTGAGTTCCTGTACATAACTTGCTGCTGCATTTGCATCAATCAGTGAAATATCACCGGATACATTGATGATTACATCTGTTGCTCCGTCAATGGTTGTCTCAAGTAAAGGACTTTCAACTGCCATCTTAACAGCTTCCATAGCCTTATCTTCGCCCTTACCGATACCGATACCGATGTGTGCAATACCCTTATTGGTCATAACGGTCTGTACGTCAGCAAAGTCAAGGTTGATAACTGCGGGCATATTAATCAAATCCGTAATACCGGAAACTGCCTGCTGTAATACTTCATCTGCTTTCTTAAGGGCATCCGGCATTGTTGTCTTCTTATCCACAATCTGAAGTAATTTCTCATTCGGAATCACGATTAAGGTATCCACGTTTTCTTTTAAACGTTCAATACCTGCTTCTGCGTTTGCCATACGGCCTTTGGCTTCAAAGCGGAAAGGCTTGGTCACAACGCCGACGGTAAGAATACCCATACTCTTGGAAAGTTCCGCAACGATAGGTGCTGCACCGGTTCCGGTTCCGCCACCCATACCACAAGTTACGAACACCATATCCGCACCCTGCATTGCAGTTGCAATTTCTTCTCTGCTCTCTACCGCTGCCGCTTCACCGATTTCAGGTTTTGCACCTGCTCCGAGACCCTTGGTAAGTTTCTCGCCAATCTGAATTAATTTCGGTGCTTTACACAACTGTAAAGCCTGTCTATCTGTATTAATACCGATAAATTCCACACCGGTAATATTCTCATCAATCATTCTATTTACAGCATTATTACCTGCGCCGCCCACACCTACAACGATAATTTTGGCAGCCGCATTTGCATCATTGGTTCTGATTTCAAGCAAGGTTACATCCTCCTTAATATTCCTATTTCCGTTTACACATAAAAACAAACAATCATTCCACTCTATGTACACCTATGGCACTCTTTGTCCATTTTTAAATATTCATCTTTTTAATGATATAATTTTTTTTAGATTTTATCAACCTATTTTTTCGTTTTTTTATAAAGAAATACAGACTTTTTTCGAATTTTTCCGCCTTAGGAATTATTCTGGGGAATATCTTCTTCGAAAGTAATGTCTTTGTTGGCCTCCGAGAAGTTCTCCATATGCAAAACTCCGCTTTTTCCTTCCAGATGCGGCAGAATTCCCGTCAAGTGCATAATAATCTGATCCAAATCCGCATTTTCACCCATAATCACTCTTACTTTTCCGAAATGAAGGCTTACATCATACAGGGAATCAAACTGAATCTTGGTAGCCGACAGGCCATGCTTGTTCAACAAATTGGTAATGTTGAGAATCTCCTGGAAAATCGCTTCGTTTTCCACCGGCAAAGCCTCATGAAGCACCACATGGTTAAACTTAAGTCCTGCTACTTCCGGAATTCCCGGTGTCAAAACATTGGAACTTTCCACAATAATTCCGTCTTTATCAAAATACATATAATTACCCAAATACTGCACATATCCGGCAAGGGCTTTTTCATACACGGTAATTTTAACCGTATTCCTGTCCACAACCGAAACATCAATACGTTCCACAAAAGGCACATCCGTAATGCTTTTGTTATGATACTGCATGGATAAAAAGATGGAATTCGTACTCAAGTCACTATCCATTACCAATTCCTGAATCTGCGTGGTACTGTAATGCACATTGCCTTCTACCAATACAGACGTCACTTTAAAAGCATCCAGGAACCAAAACACACCGCCGGTAAGAACTGCAAGAATCCCCACAACGACAGCCGCCTTCAGAATAATCCCTTTTCCGCCGGCTATATTCAGTTTCCGCTTCTTCCCTTTACTCATTACCTTCCGTCCCTTAATTTAATACCGCGCCCAACGCCCAGTACGATACCGATTTCAATCATCAAAAACAAAATGGACGAACCACCGTAACTGATAAACGGCAACGAAATACCCGTGTTAGGAATGGTATTGGTTACAACCGCAATATTTAAAAGTACCTGAATGGCAAAATGTCCCATAACTCCCACCACCAGCAAAGCGCTGTACAAATCTTTGGCATTATTGGCAATTACCATACATCTCCAAATTAAAATAACAAACAATAACATAATGCAAAATGCACCGAACAAGCCCAATTCTTCACAAAGAATAGAGAAAATCATATCGTTCTGCGCTTCCGGTATGTAGTTTAACTTTTGCATACTTTTACCCAGTCCCTTACCGAATACACCGCCGGAACCGATGGCATACAAGGACTGCAAGGTCTGGAACCCTTCATCCTGCGCATAACTTTCGGGATGGAACCAGGCCAGAATACGGGCAAAGCGGAAATTTTCCGTAGTAGGTTCCACAAAGAAATAAATACAGGTAACCAAGATTACCACTGCCACAATTCCGCAACCGGTTACCAAAGCAATCTTTTTATAATCCGGACTTGCCACGAAAATCATCAGATATGCAATCGCGAAAATAATAATGGCACTACTTAAGTTATTACTGATTAACCAAACCATTACACACATAGGTACGGGGAAAGCCAGTGCAATCAGAAAACCTTTCCAGGATTTCAGGCTTTTACCCATTTTACAAATTACATTTGCCAGAAATAAAATCATACACAACTTGGCAATTTCCGCAGGCTGTAAGTTAAATCCCACACCGGTTTTTAACCAACGGGTCGCACCGTTTACCTCAATACCGAGAGGTGTTAACAAAAGGAGAATTCCTACTGCTGCAATAATATAATAAGTCAGTGAAAATTTAGAAAACAGTTCCGTCGGGATCAAAGAAACAAAAATCATGGCCACCAATCCCAACGCCGCCGCTATGGCCTGACGCTTCAGATAGTACGCAGGATCGTTATAATCCAGATTTGCCTCATAGGAACTTGCGGAATAAATCATAATTAAACCGAAACCCACAAGAAAAATAACCACAAACAATAACGTGTAGTCAAAAAAATTCTCTTCTTTTTTTCGGTTGTTTACGAATTTTTTGATTAAATCCATTTGGATTCCTCCCGATTACTCTATACACCCATCAAAGCAATTAAACATGCAATGGCGGTTACAATGGTAAACACAGCCACAATCTTGGTTTCTTTCCAGCCGCACAATTCAAAATGGTGATGAATCGGCGCCATTTTAAACAATCTCTTCCCTTTGGTTATTTTAAAATATCCCACCTGAAGAATAACTGACACCACCTCAGCCACATAGATGCAGGCAACAATTACCAGGAACAGGGGCATCTGCAGTACATAGGCCGTAGCCGCCACAAAACCGCCCAAAGCCAGCGAACCGGTATCTCCCATAAATACACTTGCAGGATGCACGTTAAACAACAAAAAGCCCAACAAAGCACCTACCACCGCACAGGAAATGGGTTCAATTCCGCTCTGTGTACCCATACCGACCACAGTAAAAAACATGGCAATCATTAAGGTAACGGAACTCGCCAAGCCATCCAAACCGTCGGTGAAATTCGCTCCGGTATCCGTTCCCAAAATAACAATAAACATAAAAATAATATTAAACCATCCCATATCGATATAGGTATCCGGCATAAAAGGTACCTTCATCGCAAGGCTGATATCCGTGTATTGATAAATATAAAAGATAAAAATACCGGTAATCAGAATCTGAAGTCCCATCTTCTGCCATGCACGAAGACCCATGGAACGTTTCAAAACAACCTTAATATAATCATCCAAAAATCCAACCAGACCGAATCCCAATGTCAAGAACAGAATCGGGATAATCTTCGGGTAGTCCTTGATATAAAAAACCGACGCCACAACAATACCGATTAAAATAAGAATACCTCCCATGGTCGGTGTCCCCGACTTACTCAAATGGGTTTTTGGCCCGTCATCTCTTACGGTCTGACCTACTTTCAGTCTGCGTAAAAAGGGAATCACCAAAGGTCCCAGAATCACGCTCACCGCAAATGAAATTATGATAGGGATAATTGAGTCGTACAGCATTGTTTTTTCCTTTCCGCCGGCATATTATTATTATCTTATGCCTGTTGTTCATTATAATTCATTCCTTCCAAATACGGAAGTATATTTTCAAATAACTGACGTATCACAGGTGCCGCTATGGTGCCTCCGTAATACACACCCTTAGGATTATGAATCACCACCAAAGCAATGACTTGAGGGTCATCTGCCGGTGCAAATCCCACAAAAGAGGCTATGTATTTACCGCTTCCTCTGGGTAACGTCTGACTGGTGGCCGTTTTACCCCCCACACTGAAACCTTCCACATAACCGTTTCTTCCCGTGCCTTCCGAAACTACCTTTTCCAAAAGACTCTGTACGGTTTCCGAAGTTTCGACACTGACCAGGCCTTCCTGCGTTTCATAGGTAAATTCTTTGGTTACCGTTCCGTTTGCATCTATGGTTCTCATTGCAAAATGAGGCGTTACGCGCTCACCGCCGTTTATAATCATAGACACCGTTGTCACCAACTGAATCGGTGTAATCTGAAAGGACTGACCGAACGATACGGTTGCCAGTTCTACCGGCCCCATATTTTCTTTTTGATGCATAATCGTTCCGGCTTCTCCCGGCAAATCAATTCCGGTTTTATTCAACAATCCGAAATGTTCAAAATAATACACATACCGGTCCACACCCAGCCGACTTCCCACACTGATAAAAACAGGATTACAGGAATTCATAATTCCCTGAGTAAACGTCTCGCTTCCGTGTCCCGTGGTTTTATGACAACGGATTCTCCGGTCTTCTACCATAATATATCCCGGACAGTGAAAGCCATCATCCGGAGTGACAACGCCCTCTTCCAATCCTGCCGCCGTGGTGATTATTTTAAACGTGGAACCGGGTTCGTATGTATCGTTGATACATCCGTTTCTCCACATTGCATTCAATGCATCCTGATACGCATCTCCCGTAGGCATTTCCTCTCCTACGGCCAAATTCAAATCATAGGGACTGTTTAATTGGAATTCCGGTACATTCACCATGGCATACACTTCACCGTTTTGCGGATTCATTACAATCATGGATACCGCATCCGCTTCGTTATTTGCCATCGCCTGCATGGCAAGTTGCGTGGCATATTCCTGGATATTCATATCCATACTGATTTGCAAATCATTGCCTTTGACGGGTTCGATGCGGTTTTCCACTGCATTTTCCACCTCCACACCGGCCGCGTCCGTCAATGTAAGAATGGTTCCTGCCGTCCCCTGTAATTCCTCATCATATATGACTTCCAGTCCGATAATTCCCTGATTATCCGCGCCGGTAAATCCCAGCACTTTGGATGCCACTTCGTCATAAGGATAAAATCTTTTATAATCTTCATCTACTTTTACACCGGGCAGGTTATAATCCCGAATACGGTCACCGATTTCTTTGTCTACATTACTGCGGACTTTTTCAATCGACGAACGTTTCTCAACCCTGGCTCTTACCGTATCTTCCGGCAAGGATAATTCCCGGCACAACACATCTATGACTTCTTCCGGATTTTCAATCTGATTATGAATAACCGAAACGGTACACACCGCCCTGTTGTCCGCAATCACCACACCGTTTCTGTCCAGAATGCGTCCTCTGGCTGCCTTGATATGCCGCTCTCTTTCATGCAGTTCTCTTGCAACCTCTGAATAGTATTCGCCTTTTATAATCATAAGATACGAAAGACGTCCAACCAATATGGCATTTATCAATAAAACGATGATAAAAAACGTAAAAACTTTGCCATGATGTCTTGTTTTATTTCTTTCCGCCATAGAAACCTCACCAAAGCGACCTTATTATAGTGTATTAGCGCTTGGGTGAGGTTATTCTGCGAATCTTCTCACTATTCTTGCGGTTCTTCCGAAGTGTCCGGTCCGCCCTGTATCAATCCGGAACCGGGATTAATCGGTCTTCCGGTTTCCGGATCCAGAAATTCTCCCGTATAAGGATCAATGGCATATCCCGTTGCAGGGTCAATCTGCACTTCCGGTCTTTGAGGTTCCTCCGAAGCCTCATCGCTTCCTTCTTCCCCTTCCGTACTGCCTTCTTCTCCCTCTTCCGGTGTCTCTTCTTCCGGCTTTACGAGATTTGCATTATACAATCCTCTTGCTTCCAAATCAGCAATTTCTTCTTCCGATAATTCTTCCGTCATAAAAATATTCAAATACGGCAACACTTCCGTAAGAATTTCCTTCGTAATGAGGCAGGCTTCCGCCGTTCCGCCTGTCTGGTCCGGCATATTGGGTCTGTCAATAACGACATAAATTGCAATCTGCGGATCATCTGCCGGCGCATATCCCATAAAAGATACTACATAATCATGTTCGCTACGCACGCCGTTTACAACCGTTTCCGCTGTTCCCGTTTTACCGCCGATGGCATATCCTGCCGGTCTTGCTTTTTTACCGGTACCGCTGATTACTACTTCATTACAATACTCAATGATTTTTTCGGAAGTAGTTGTTGAAATGGTCTGTTTTAACAATCTGGGTTCAATGTTTTCAATTACGGAACCGTCAGCACTTAAAATCTGGCTTACCATATGTGGCTCATAATAATAGCCGCCGTTAACCATAGAGCAAAATGCGGTAATCATCTGAATCATGGTAACATTATAGCCCTGACCGAAAGAAGAAGTTGCAAGTTCGGTAGGCCCCATGGTATTGCTGTTAAATACCAAAGATGCCGTTCTGGCTTCACCCGTTAAATCAATATTGGTCTTGAGACCAAAATTAAACTCCTCAAAATATTTCAAATAAGTTGTTTTGCCTGTAGTATCCGCAATATGCATCAATGCCACGTTACAAGACTGTGCAACCGCATTGGATACGGTAATTTCACCGTCACCATAACGGTTGTGGCAACGGATTTTATACCCGCCGATTTCCAACAAACCGCCGCAATAATAGGTTTCGTTTCCGGTAATGGAACCGGAATCAATAGCTGCCGCCACCGTAAAAGGTTTCGCTACGGAACCGGGTTCATAGGTTGCGGAAATACAATAATTTTTCCACAATTCCGCTAACATTTCTCCCACCGTGCCGCCATTTTCTTCTACTGCCGCAATCTCTTCCGGCGTAAAATACAATTCCGCATTTCTCGGTTCGTTTAAATCAAAGAACGGATATCCTGCCATCGCAAGCACATTACCGGTATCTACTTCCATTATGATACAACCGGTGTTATAACTTCCGTCCTCACCTTCACGGTAATTATTTGCATAGGCTTCATTATAATCCGTGATTTTTTCTTCCACAATTTTCTGAATATTGGCATCAATGGTGGTTACCAATGTATGTCCGTTTACGGCAGGAACCGTAGTTCTCTCCAGATTGGAATCCTCATTTAAGTAACCGTATTCACGACCGTTGGTGCCGTTTAACGTATCGTTATAATATTCCTCAAGACCGTACGCTCCTGCATTTCCTGCATTGGTATAACCCAAAACGTCACATGCCACACTGCCCAAAGGATAATAACGCAAATATTCTTCTTCAAACCAAACACCGCGAAGATCCGTCAGTTCTTCCGATTCCTTCGCTTCTTCTTCCATTGTCAAAAACGGTTGGATTTCTTCATAATCCAATCGCTTCTTTAAGACATAGTATTTGGAATTCGGATTTTCACGCATAAAAGTAATCAATTCCTGCGAACTTACCCCGAAACACTTCTGCAATGCGCTTGCCGTTGCAGTTGCGGTTCCTTCCGTACGTTCCTCGTAATAATTTACGACCGAAGCATCCAAAATAACATTATATACTTTCTTGCTGACAGCCAGTGTGGTTCCGTTGCTGTCCACGATACTTCCTCGCTGATAAGGCAAAATCATACTGTCGTAATGACGCTGGGATAAAACAGTATGGGTATACTCGTCCCCTTTTTGCGTATTAATCAACACCAATCTTACCCCAAGCACGACAAAAGCTAGTAACACCATTACAAACAGTATTACTAGTTTTTTTCGCATGTCCATATCAAATTGTTTTTTCTTTGTCTTTTTTGACGCTTTCAAAATAACACCCGCTTTGCTTATTCGATGTCAGAGTATTGCTTTACATAGTCACCGATCGCATCGGTATATTTAATAATTTGGCCCTCCGTCGCATAATGCATTCCGAGTTCTTCCTGGGCAATTCTTTTTACCTCATCCAAATCCACGGAATTTACAATACGATTGTATTCTTCATCGTTATCAGCCTTCATGTTTAAATAACGGCTCTCCAATGAAGCAATACGCTCCACACTGTTTACCACTTCCGCATTGGCACGGATATAACCCGTCAACATTACAATAGCCATTGCCATTGCTGCAATCAAAAACATAACATAAGGCAAATTCATATGTTTTGCCTTCTCGCGGTTCTTTCTGGTTACCGCGCTCAGTTTTTTACGAGGCGCCTCATCCAATTCCCTCTTGATGTCGGGTACGATGCTACCATATATATACTCTTTTCCACTTGCCGCACGACCTGCACTTGCCGCTACCGGTCTTCTGTTTGCGTACTGTGTCCTTTCCATTTTACTATCCTCCCTGATATTACACAATCCTTCTTTTATAAAAAATAGAATTTTCTTCTGTTGTTTTCCTGTTTCATCTGTTTTCTATGTAAAATACATAAAATAACGTGCTCTTACATTGCTTTTTCAAATATTCTTAACTTTGCTGATTTGGAACGCTTATTCTCTTCCATTTCCTCATCACTTGGCAAAATCGGTTTTCTTGTGATAACCTTCCCCTTCGATTTGTTTCCGCAGGTACAAATCGGAAACGAAGGCGGGCATACGCAAGGATTCTCAGCCTTCTTAAAACTCGACTTCACCATTCGGTCTTCCAATGAATGGAAGGTGATTATGCACAATCTCCCACCGGGTTTTAACGCATCAATCATATCGTCTAATGTATCTCTTAAAACCTCTAATTCACGGTTACATTCGATTCTGATTGCCTGAAAGGTACGTTTGGAAGGATGCCCTCCCGTGGCACGCATCTTGGCAGGAATGGCCGCTTTGATAATTTCATTTAATTCAAAAGTAGTTTCAATGGGCTTGTCTGCCCTTGCTCTTACAATGTGCTTTGCGATATTCTTTGCGAACTGGTCTTCTCCATAGTCCTTAATGATACGGAACAATTCCGCTTCACTATAGCCGTTTACGATATCTTTCGCGGTCAGGCTCTGTCGCTGATCCATACGCATATCAAGCGGTGCGTCATTTTTATATCCAAAACCTCGCTCTACCGTATCCAACTGATATGACGAAACACCCAGGTCAAGCATAATGCCGTCCACGCCTTCCGGCGCATGTTCTTTTAAAATTTCCTTCATTGCGGAATAATTGCTTCGTACAATGGTTACCTTATCTTCGTATGACTTTAACCGCTCACTTGCTGCCGCTATGGCTGCCGCATCCTGGTCAATGCCGATGTGTCTGCCGCCATCACCAAGTTTCTTCACGATTTCCAACGAATGTCCGGCACCGCCTAAAGTTCCGTCTACGTATATTCCGTCCGGTTTGATATTTAACCCTTCAATCGTTTCCCAAAGCAGAACCGACTTGTGTTCAAATTCCATATGCTCCTCCAAACGACTGTTTTAAATCCAAATACCGGTTTCATCCAGTTCTTCTGCAAGTTCACTGATGTTGGTTGCGCTCATCACTTCGTCATACTTCTCTTTTGCCCAGATTTCAATATGACTGCCCATACCTACCAGCACAACTTCTTTCATAATGCTTGCATGTTCCCGTAAAAATGCCGGAACCAAAATACGTCCCTGGCTGTCGGTTTCCACTTCTGTTGCTCCACCGATTAAGTATCTTGTGAACTCTCGTGCTTTGCGGTTTGTCATACGGACTTCGCCAAGTTTGTCCATCACTTTTGCCCACTCGTCCCCGGCATACACAAACAGACAGTCATCAATTCCTCTCGTTACAACAAATTCGTTTCCCAGTTTTTCACGGTACTTTGACGGAATGATCAGCCTGCCTTTGGTATCAATTGTATGATTGTATTCGCCCATGAAACCCATCAACATACACAATACCTCTTTTGGAATGCAAAAACGGGTGATTTTACTCCACAAACCACCACTTTGTTTCACTTTTTACCACTTTTATGGTCATTTTACTCCATTTTAGGGATGTAATCAAGTGTTTTTTCACATTTTGCTCACTTTTTTATAAAATTTTTAAGACGGTACAAAATGTTGTGGTTCAAGTGTTTTTTTGCACAATTTTTAATATAAAAAAAGAGACTGCTTTTTAACAGTCTCTCATCCTTTTTTACTTTTATTCTCCATACCACCAGGAGGTCTTTGTAATTTCCATTTGCTCAAGTATCACGTTATACTCTTCTTTGGAAATTGGTTCATCATTATATTCATATACTGTATTCGGTCCGTCCGGCTCCTGAGGATAATCCCAATAAAACTTATTCAGCGTAAACTCCTCCACAACCGCGCCGGTATCATCCACACGAAAGAACGTATAACAGGTTCTTCCTCCGTGAGTGGTATCACTATCGACCAACCATTTTTGTTCATCATAATCCGCATAACTTAATACACTTGCCGTTTCCTGTCCGCAAGCCATCACATAAACCATTCCGTCTCTTGCATCCAGATAGGTGCCTCCATAAGGTCCTCGAATTACCAATTCATAATCTTCATCTTCATCCAATTGCGTATAATTGTATTTTATTTCAACCCCCGAATATATTTCCGCAACATAAAACGGAGAATCATAAAAGGGAACTCCGTTATCATCCGTCTCCCTACAGTATGCAGGAATCTCTCCCTGCATAAAAAGTTTCAACAATTCGCCCTGTTCTAACTTTTAAAATGGTATCCGCCGGATATGTCTTCTCTCCAACACGCAATACCTTCCGTATCCAATTCATCAAAACCAATCACCTGTACCGGTTCTGCATCAGCCTCTTTACCGCAGCCGGACACCAATAACACTGCTGCCAGTAGCGCAATTATATATACTCTTTTATATGTATTTCGCTTCATTGAATTTATCCTTTTACACATTTTATTTAGTGATTCAGATATACCTCCAAATCATTGTATTCCATAGTATCTGCAATTTCATTCCCCATAGAATCATTACGCTCCGATACTACAACGCTTCCGTCATAAGACACAATGCAATAATCCCCGGTAGTCAGATGATACGCTCCGTCACCATCCGATACATACTGATACAACCAGAATATATAATATGACCCATTTTCCGTACTTCCCAGGGAATATAAAATCCATTTATCCTTCTCCGGCGACGGATTGGCCGGGTCGTATTTCTCCCGTTCCATTCCGTTTTCATCCGCAAATTGATATACTACATATCCGGTCTTGGCCGTTCCTGCATAAGACCTGCCAAGTAATTTCTGTAAATAAGACCTGTCCTCCGTCATCAGATAGGGTAACTCTTCACAATACACGCTGTACTCTTTTACATCCGAATTTCCATAATAGAAATCATACGCAATGTCCAGAGCGTCTTTTTCACTGATTAATTTCTGTTCGTCAACGTATACATAATCCGCCTCTCTGCTATGCCCCGTAGCCCCTTCTCCGGGTTTGCATACCATGGAATCCAACTTCCAGCCATCCGCATAGGTTGCCGTAAAATAATATCTTTCTTCTTTCACATTCTCCGGCGCAATGTCCTCGGGATACTTTACCAATACGGTAAACGCACATTGGATACCCTCTACTGCATACTCCTCTATCGTATAACTTTCCCAAGGACAGCCAAAACACGGTCCTCCGCCACAGAGTTCATCACGCATATAAAAGACACCGTCCGCTTCCCAATAAGTAGGAAGGCCATCGGAATACCGGTATAAAAGATAATTCGCCTCTTCCCTGACATAAATGCTCCGTATGTAAGTTTCCAATTCAGCATACGTTGCAAAATCATCATCCGTTACCGGAATTCTGCCACCTGTTGTCGCAGTTCTATTCCCATCCAAACGGACTTCAAAAATATTACTTACACAATTATAATTCGCATCAACAAGATGACTCATTTCTTCTTCGCTGATGATATATTCTCCTGCTTCATCCTCATCATACCTGCCCGCTTCAATTTCTTCGCTTTCATCAACCTCCGATTCTGTTCCATCCGTCGCGCTTACATTCTCATCCTCTGCCGCGACCGTCTCCTCGCTTATTATTTCCGGCTCTATTCCTACCATAGTTTCCTCTTCACATCCGGGCATCCCCATCCAAAGTTCTTCCGAAGCAGAAGTTTCCTTGCATGCCATCATACCCAAACATAAAACTATTATAATAAATACTATCGCTCTTCTCATCAGAATTCCTCTTTTTACATTTCTTTTATGGCAACATTTTTAATACTCATAATGACTCGTCTGTGTCAAAGTATCCAACACATTGCCGTTCCGGTCTTTGATTTCTATTGTCCATACATCATTCCGCAATTCAGCAAACAGGTAATAAGAATTAAAGTCTGTCACACTATCCACATAATATTGACCTTCGCTGATTTTATAAAGATACCTGTCATCCCAGTCTGCCGACTCATCTTCCGGTATGACCGCAATATTACCGATATCCGTACATTCCCCAACGCCATCCATACTTGTATAAATATTAAAACTGTATTGCAGACCACTTATCCCTTCGTAACTGCCAACCAGAGCGTAGTCGGTGTTTGTGTAGACTGCTACAGACGCATCCAGAGAATATGCCTGATAATATTGCTCACTTACATCATCCCATACATACATATCTTTCCTTGCCAAAACAAAGGCACTTCCGTCATAACGGTAAAAGACATCGTGATAAACGCTCGCACCGCCTCGGCTGGTTCCGCAAATCAATTTCTTCTCACGATCCACCTTAGGATTGGGAATCTCCTGAAAACTTTCACACCATTCATATAATCCGGTTGCCGCATTCGCAAGATAACACCGATACCCCAAATCACCATGGGTACCGTAATGTCCCTGCCAAACCAACACATCTTTGACGCCGTCAAAATTCACATCTTCTTCCCAAATCAATGCATCTCCTGAAGGAAGGCAGGAAACATATTCATCGTGATTATAATATATGGTCTGTAACAAAGTATTACCATTGTAAATTTCCACTTCCCAACGCACAACATACTGCGTTTCCTCATTTCGAAAAAGGCTTACCTTATAGGTATGCAAATCGGTTTTGATTTCTTCGGTTTCCTCAAGCAGATTTATTGCCGTTAACTTATCATCCTGAATTTTATAATCCTGACGTTGATAAATGGTATCCTCCACACCGGATGTAAGTTCTTTTTCAGTCATTTGGCCGGATAGGTCCGTAATTTCCAGACACTGGATTTTATTAGCATCCCACACCAAAACATTATCCAGTTTCGCATCGATGGCATCCCCGCACTGTATTACCTTTCCGTCCTCAAACTTGAAGAGCCACAGTTTTTCATCCATATCTCCATCTTCATCTGTTTCCAGAAGTAAAAAATATCCGCCACCCGTCTGCAGCAAATATGCTTCATTCACTATAATATAATTACCAACCAGTTGCAGTTCATTGTGTCCTGTGCGAATGGTAATCGTCTGGTCATGCGGCGGATTCGGTATCAATTCATTCTCTCCCCATTCATTGCCGGCCCATTTGAAATCAATCACAAAAGCATCGTCTCCATCCATACGATACAGATAATCTGCGGATACTGCCGCCTTATCTCCTTTCCATTCAAGGGATGACTCTTCAAATGCTTCACTTATACTGATTTTCTCTGCCGAATCGGAACTATCGTCAGTCTGTGTATCGCTTTCTTCCGTATCGGAATACTCTCCGCCACTGTTTAAGATTTCTTCCACTCCGGCACTGCTGTCAAACTCTTCCGTACTTCCGGCATCAGGAAGTACTTCCTTTTCATTACACGCCGCAAAACACATACACAAAATCATCATTACAAACAACATCATTTTTTTCATCAGAACTTCTCCCTTTTTGCACAACGTATATTTTATCTTTTACACTTAAAATTACACGAATTTTTTCGTAACATTTTTCCTCATTTTTTCGCCTACAATATAACCT
>X409_Impala__coassemble_513_pt1 | contig 15743 bp, 14 predicted proteins | sample X409_Impala__metabat2_low_PE_002 | metagenome-assembled genome bin X409_Impala
CGTCCGTATTATGTAATGACAGAATAAAAAGCACTCCGCGGAGTGCTTTTTTGAATGCTAAATAATTCCTTTTATTTCTGCCCATTTCAGGAACAATTCCTTCCACTTTCCTGCTTGTTTTTCATAAGTTCCCAGCCCAAAACCATGTTCTCCCGTACTGAAAATATGCAGTTCTGCAGAAACATGATTGGCACGTGCCGCGTGATACATAATCAAACTGTTCTCAGCGGATGTTGCCTTATCTTGGTCTGTTTCAAAGATAAAAAGCGGCGGTGTCTGTGCATTAATTAATTCGTATGGTTTATATGTATCCAACTGTATTTTTTCGTACTCCTCAATCGGATTTTTAGTGCCGTCTCCCCTGTTGATGCGCGACTCTTTTTCAATAACAGGGTAGCAAAGCGCTGCAAAATCCGGTCTTGCAGAAACTTCATCCGTTGTATCCAACAGTTCACCCACTTTTATATCATAACCGGTAGCCCCCAAAGCCGCCTGATATCCGCCTGCCGAGAATCCCATTAACCCGATGGAATTTTCACGGATATTCCATTTGACGGCATTCGCCCGGACAACTCTTACCGCTCTCTGAACATCCATCAGTACCACATCATATCGGTTCTTGTGCTCTAATACCGGCAAACGCGTTTTTAATACAAAAGCAGCGATTCCATTCTCATTTAACCACTCTGCAACATCTTTTCCTTCATGCTTAATCGCCTGCCTGCGAAAAGCACCTCCCGCAATGATAATGACTGCACTCAATGGTTTCTTCGATTTCGGAACATATGCTGTCAAATCGGGAGAAATAACATTGATTACCAGTTCTCGCTGAATTCCCTCTCTCTCTTCTTCAAACCACGCCTCCTGCATTGTTAACATTTCAGAACCCGGTGCCTTCTCCGGATACAAATTAATAATTTCCTGCATTTTGCTTCCTCCAAAATCGAAAGGACAGACTAACAAAGCCTGCCCTTCCCCATTTACTTTTTTACAGTTCAGACCATATAGTCTGCCACTCTGCTTAATAAGATTTTTTTGTAGTCTCAATGACATTTTCTGTTTCGCCGTCAAACAAATATACACTTTTATAAGGAACCGAGAACGTAATCTTGGTATCCATCTCCGGTGTATCGTGGGGATCCACTTTCAATATCGACTTTACGCCTTCGATATCAATATAAACGTTAGTATTGTCACCCAAAAGTTCGGTCAACTCCACATCGGCATCCAATGTATAACTGTCTTCTTTGCTTCCGAGTTCAATAGCCTCCGGTCTGAAACCGAATACAATCTTTTTCCCTTCGTAAGAGGCTAACACGTCTGCTTCCAAAAGATGACTTAACGGAAGTTTCTTTTCTCCCACATAAATTCCGCCATCTTCTACCTGCGCACTCACAAAGTTCATCGGCGGTTCTCCGATAAAACCTGCAACAAACGTATTCACAGGCTTAAAATATAACTCATACGGTGTTCCGACCTGTTGAATATAACCATCTTTCATAACTACAATTCTGTCTGCCATTGTCATGGCTTCCGTCTGGTCGTGCGTTACATAAATGGTTGTAGCACCAACCTTACGATGAATGTCTGTAATTTCAGAACGCATGGTAACACGCTGTTTTGCATCAAGGTTTGAAAGCGGCTCATCCATTAAGAAAATACCCACCTTACGGATAATGGCACGACCTACTGCCACACGCTGACGCTGTCCGCCGGAAAGCGCACGGGGCTTTCTTTCCAGATATTCGGTCAAACCAAGGATTTTTGCAATATCCTTTACTTTTTTATCAATCACATCATCATCAACGCCCTGCAGAGACAATCCAAACGCAAGGTTGTCATAAACCGACATATGAGGATACAATGCATAACTTTGGAAAACCATGGCAATTTCACGCTCACGGGGTCCCATTTCATTGGCACGCTTTCCGTTAATATGAAACTCACCCTTACTGATATTTTCCAATCCGGCAATCATACGAAGTGTGGTCGACTTGCCGCAACCGGAAGGTCCGACAAATACGATAAACTCACCTTTCTCAATGTCCAAATTAAAATCATGCACCGCATGAAATCCGTTGGGATAAATCTTGTTAATTTCTTTTAAAGAGAGATATGCCATAATAAAACTCCTTTAGCGTAAAATTTCTGTATAACACAATACGAAGGGCGCAACCCCTTTTGCATCATTTTCAACCACGGGTTCCGAAATATAATACTCATAAGAACCGTCTCTGCGAAGATTATCTTCCGGTCCCAAACCTGCCACCAGACAAATACCTCCGAGATTCAAGTCCCCATTATCATTCACTTCCAGATATTTATTGCAGATACCGTCGAATGTCTCTTTGCCGAGTGTACGGTATGTTTCATCCAAAACACCCAATCTTGCACCCTTTAACATAGAGTACGCAATCATCGCAGAACCACTGGTTTCCAGATAGTTCCCTTCTCTTCCGGTTTCATTTACCACCTGCCGGTACATTCCGCTTTCTTCGTCCCTATACACCGCAATATCTTTCATCAAATTGACAAAAATACGTTTTAATTCTTCCGCGTTTTCACTGCCGATAATGTCAATAATATCAATCATTGCGATTGAAAACCATCCGATGGAACGCAACCAGAAGTTCGCGGAAAGTCCGGTTTCTTTATCTGCCCAGAAAATAGACTTAGAACAATCCATTCCGTGATAGTAAAGTCCCGTTTCTTTGTCTTTCATATATTTTTCAACATTTTTAAACTGCATCAACAGATCGGAATAATCTCCGTTTTGATAGTTTTTCGCGTATAATGCCGAAAAAACCTGCCCCATATATAAGCCGTCCAACCATATCTGATTCGGATAAATCTGCTTATGCCAGAAATTACCGGTATTGGTACGGGGCTGCTCTTTGATCTGCTCATATTGCTTCTCAATGGCAAGGCGATATTTTTCTTTGCCGGTCTTTTCGTACAATTCAAAAAGTACCCTGCCTTCATTTACATCATCGAGATTATATTTGGATTTATCATATCCTAAAATAGAACCGTCTTCTCTGACATAATAATCAATAAAACGCTCCGCAAATTTAAAATATTTCTCTTCTGCCGTGATATTACCGATTGCAAGCATGGCAATAATCATACAGCCGTCAATATAATTCCAATGCGGACTGCTTCCCTGTCGGATGCTCTCAATGTTCCACATCGGTGCATCCGGTGTTGATTCTTCAATCAATCTGTCGATATATCTGTTTATTTTTTCATACATACTATGTCTCCACCCTGCTTTAATTTCACAAGTCACTTCCCAAGATATTTCCGGGGTGAATACTTTCGTAAAGTTATTTTCTGTCCAAAAATCCGATATGATCCGCAATCAACTCCGCACCATCCTGGCCTTCTATCGTTACATCTCGGATAATCAGTTCTTTTACATTATCAAAATACATTCCTACCCGGCAAAAATCCGGCAGATAATCTCTGGATGCCGCCTGCCCCGGTCTTGCATCCGGTGAGTAGGTAAAATGTATATTCTCAATGGTAATTCCCTGAATGGGCTGTTCCGGCAATCCGTCACAATAACAAGCTGCCACTTCGCAATTTTTGCATTCCATATTTCGGAATGTGAACTGTCCCAAATATGGAGTTCGCTCATCTACCGGCAAGGCTTCCCTTGACCAGACATATTCTGAATGTCTGTCCGGATCACAGCAGTTATACCACATATTAATGACAATCGGAGTAAGCACTCCATCCATTTCTATATTTTCAAACAAAACACCATCGATCACCGCATCTTTACCGCGTCCGCGACGTGTTTTGATTCGAAGTCCCCTGTCGGTCTGACGGAATATACATCTGTTTACCGTAAGATTGGTAACACCTCCCGCCATCTCACTTCCAAGAACTACAGCACCATGACCGAACTGCATAATGCAATTCGTAATGGTATGTCTGTTAGCCGGCTTTTGAAAAGTTCTGCCTATGTCAATTTTACCGGATTTGATGGCAATACAATCATCACCTACACTAAAACGACAACCGATAATATTTACAATATCACAAGCCTCCGGATCAATTGCGTCCGTATTGGGACTGTTCTTCGGAGCCTGTATTTCCAAATCATAAAAATCAATACACTCTGAAAAATATGGATGTAACTGCCATGAAGCAGAATCTTTCGCAAGAAAACCATGCATATGGACATTTTTACATCTGTTCAAAAATATCAGTCTCGGACGTCCGATTGGCTGATTATCCACATCAATCCACCAATCCGCTGCCGGCGCGTTTCCATCGATGGTCCCCTTGCCGACAATCGTAATATCCTCTGCATACTCTGCAAAAAGCAATGATTGGTGCATCGGTTTTGCAATGCCTTCCCAAGTACCGAAATGTACCTCTTCTCCGGTCACCATATCCGTAAGTTTTCCCGGAATAACCGGATATTTCTTCCGGTCAGTGCTTCCCAGAATGGTTGCTTTGGAATGCAGTTCCAAAGTCATATGGCTTTTTAAACATAACGGTGATACCAAATATGTGCCTTCAGGAAAATACAATCTCGCATCAATAGGGAGACAGTTAATTGCACTCTGACAAGCCACCGTATCATCCGTAACGCCATCTCCTTTTGCGCCAAAATCTTTTACATTGATACACGCGCTTTCCTTTTTTGTCGTAAACGTCAGTTTATCCGTCCAAGAGTCGGAAGATAATTCATATGTCGTACCGGGCTGTAACTCAAACAAAGAAAAAACATTGGTATCTCCTTTATACGCCTCTTCTCCGTTTAAAAAAACAGTATACGCTTCTCCCTTATAATATACTTTATCATTCACCCACTCGAAACATGCTGAAGTGGAAGAAATGAATAAATCTCTAATCATTTTATTTTACTCCGTTCTTCTCCTTGGCATCTTTAACAATCCGTACCATCAGATTTTTCATACCGATAAAACACATATCTACCGCCATATAAAACAAACCAAAGAGTAATGGCTCAACACCAAGAATAATTTCATTTTCCGTACCGGCAATAACATTGCCGACAATATTAATTATGTTATAAATATACATAACACAATACAAAACGATAAATGCATAAGGAATGTTCGCAAGAAATGTCCAATATTTTTTCTGCGGAAACATCATCCATTTACTGTTCTGACCTTTGTATGTTTCAAAAAAACGAAAGGCATTGTTCACCAAAAGGTCCGTAATCATACCAAGCACAACCGACATAATGATAATCATATTTTCCATATTGGTCACATAAACACCCAAGCCCCAGAAAATAAAGAAGCATACCGCTCCGTTAAACCAGAATTTCATAAACAGGGCCAAAACCCAACTTGGTATCCTGTCTATAAATCCGCTCCGGTATTTTTTTCCCGGATCTGCTTTGGGATTATCGTATTTCTTTTTGTCCGCATTTACAAGACGGTCAACAGCATCGGTTTTCAAATCATAATAATTTTCCACCGTTTCTTTCTTCTGTTCTTCCGCACCGTTTTGTCTCTTTTTAGCCATATTACAGTTTATTCCTCATCACCAATATCAATTGCACCAAGTTCGCCATTGTCTTCGACATCGATGGACGTCTTGATTTTCTTAAGAAGTTTTGCAATTACAGGTTCCAAAGCCACGGTAATCATGGTAATCGCTACTGTCACAATATGTACAGACATAATATACTGTGCATTCAAAATATAAAATGTAGACTTCGTTACCACAATCGGATTCTCCGGTCTGGTAAGTGCATTGGTTATACTGTTATAATAACATACATCCGCAATAATTACGATGGTATACATCACAAACAGTAAGGCTACCATAAGCCAATTAGGTTTCTTTCGCTTCGGAAAAGCACTAAACATACATACATAAGACAAAATGGAAAGCAACATGGAAACAAATGCACATAATCCCATATGCGGACCATAAATTTTAGCCGTAGTATTGGAAATATCCGTTAAATTAAAAGAAAAAACAACAAAAGACACTGTCAGTGCAATCAAAGGAATCACCTGCGGATTTTTCTTTAACGCTACGAGAAATTTTCTAATTTTTTCTTTTATCCAGGCACCAAAACCGGATTTCTTTTTATTATCTGCCATAATATCCTACCTCTATCTGATTGCGTTGGTGGTTTCTTTATCAAAGAAATGGACCTTGTCAAACGTTATACCCACTTCATCTCCCACTTTATACTCCGTCCATTCACGGAATTTTGCAGTAATTTTCTTATTTCCCAACATACCATGCACCAATGTGGTCTGACCAAGGTTTTCATTGCCGGTAACATTTAACTTACATACATCTCCGTAAATAATATTTTCGGGACGCACTCCCAATACAATTACTTTACCTTCGTATTCTTTTAACATATTCTTTTGTGATTCATTTAAATGATATGCAAAACCATCACCCACAAGTTTATCGGACTCTACCGTACAATCAAAGAAATTCATGGATGGAAGTCCGATAAAAGATGCCACAAACAGATTTGCCGGATTATCATATAATTCAAGCGGTGTACCAATCTGCTGCACATGACCCATCGACATACATACAATTCTGTCTGCAAGGGTAAGGGCTTCTGTCTGGTCATGGGTTACATATAACATGGTTGCACCCAGTCTCTTATGCAAAAGAAGAATTTCTCTTCTTGTCGCTCCTCTTAACTTAGCATCCAAGTTTGATAACGGTTCATCAAACAGGAAAACCTTCGGGGTTCGAACAATGGCACGGCCCATAGCCACTCGCTGTCTCTGTCCGCCGGAAAGTTGTTTCGGTTTCTTGTTCAACTGTTCTGTCAATCCAAGAATTTCCGCTGCTGCCAATACTTTTTCATGGATTACATTCGGATCTTCATGACATAAGGTCAAAGAAAACGCCATATTTTCATATATGGTCATATGCCCATACAAAGCATAGTTCTGAAATACCATAGCAATATCCCTGTCCTTGGGCGGTTTCTGTGTCACATCTTCACCATCAATAATCAGTTTGCCGGAAGAAATATCCTCCAAACCGGCAATCATTCGAAGTGTAGTGGACTTACCGCAACCGGAAGGTCCTACCAGAACGATAAACTCACCATCTTCAATATCCATATTAAAATCATAAACTGCCTGGACATTGTTATCATATACTTTGTTCAGATTCTGCAATTTTAATGAAGCCATATCGTAGCCACACCTTTCTTTTTATAGACTATTATACAAGTCCCTTTTCTTTCTTATAATTCGCTAATGTAATGGACTTATATGCGCCGATGATTCCTGCAAGAATACAAGCCGCAGCCGAAATCAAAAGACACACAACCACATAAACAAACTGTCCGTTTGCCATAACCGGAACTTCAGTCCCTTCAATTACGGTTAATGTATTATGAGCCATCATGGGAATACCGAAGATACGTGCAATCTGTAAAATACCGATTCCGATTATTCCGTATGCGTAACCGATTTTATAATTCTTCAAACCTTCTGATGCCAAAAAGGCCATTAACAAAAAGACCAGATTATATAAAACCGATAAGCCGATTGTAATTGTATAATAATAGTTATTTACATCCGACTGATAAATACTTACAAAATAAAGAGCACCGAATAAAATTGCGACATACGCCAGTGTTGCGGAAGTAGTATTCTTTGTATAGCGCAAACGGTCTTTTTTGACATCTTTCACATCTCTTACTTTCTCTGCCATTTTTACGCCTCCTTACCTGCTTCCAACAACTGCTTCTCGGATTTCATTAATACAACCTTAAAAATCAGGTTTGCTACATTGAGTGCCGTAACTACCAATAATAATCCGAATACCACAACGCTGATATCAAACCAGAATGTTGATTCCGTATAAGAAAAACCAAACATTTCCGAACGTTTCTTTAACTCAACGAAATCTACCAATAAGTACTGTGCTCTATATATAAATACATTGTTGAGTGCCCATACGGAAGCTGCGATGCTTGCGATGGTATTTACTGCAACAGTGATATAATTTGCAATGTAATATTTTCTGCGAACATTATTTCTGAACACAAACAGTGACACTGCAAGAAGAATCAATATAATTCCTACCGCAGTAAGATTCTGATTGAATTCCTGCATATAATAATAAATCTCTGTACCCGCCACCTGAGGTTTTTCGAGATTCTCAGCATAATAATTGAATTTATTGTCATAAAGGTCTGTCAAAAGACCAAGGGAATATATAAACACAAGCGCCGATGCTATTAACTGTAAATAACATACGATACGCTGGAGAATCATTTGCTTTTTGTACATATCGTTCTCTCCATTCTTCGCCCCGCCGGCGAAGCATCTATCTTTGTCGCCTTTGCGATACATTTTTAATTTTTACCTGCGGAGAGACCACTCTCTCTCCGCAGGATTTTTATTTTACTGCTAAAATGGTGAATTATTCACCAAGTGTATTGTAGTATTCAACCAACTTATCCCAAGCACCCTGCTTAATTGTAAGGTATCCTGCGCCGTTCCATGTTGAACTGATTGTTGTAAGAAGTTCATCTTTAGAAGATGTACCTTCGCCTGCGTAGCCACCTACAATAATGTCTACGAAGAGGTTCATCTGATCCTTAGACTGAGAGAACTTACCGCTTGAAGAAAGTTCTGTATAACCTGCTAAGAGGTCGTTTTCTGCCTTTGTTGTAGGAAGAACTGTAGGAACAGATGTATACCAGGGATTTTCTGTGATTGCCAATTCAGGATGCTTAATGGTTCCAAGAGCGATTGCTGTTGAAATATAACCTGCACCTTCCTTACCAACTTCGTGTGTACACTGATATTCAAATGCCTGGCTCTTAACAAATGATAATGTAGAACCAAGATACTGACGAGCATAGTTTGTATAGTTACCGGAAGCAAGGCTCCAGAGTTCTTCATATGTTGCATCAGCGATAACAGGCATCTGTTCGCCGTTGAAATCAAATGTTACATAAGAACCGTCAGCGTTTGTCTTGATGAATGCATCAGGACCATAGGACATAAGGATCTGTCCTTCAGGACTGTAAGCGTAGTCGATTAATGCAAGCGCTGCATTTAACTTATCTGTATCGTTACCAACACCTGCTAAAGAGATTCCCCAGCCATCTGTCTTAACACTTCTCCAAGATTCTGTAAATCTCATATATACACCGTTTGCATCTGTACCGTCATACCAACGAGCAACAGGTACCATAACTGCCATATACTTTTCACCTTCCTGAAGAGCAGTTTCGTTGTTAACTGTCTGAGTCTGGTTGTAGTCATAATGCATAAATCCTGCATCATTTGTAAGCATGGTCTTTGTGTCTGTATCTTCAGACTTAACGAATGAAGATGAAATAAGACCTTCTTCTACCATTGCATTCATTCTTTCAAGAGCTTCATAAGTATCAGCTTCCTGACGTGCATCGTGAAGCATTCCGTCAGTACCGACATAGAGATAATCCTGTCTTGATTCAAGACCACGAACACCGTAAAGTGTTCCTGCAAAACGGAACATATCAATTCTTCTCTGGTTGTTATCATCTTCACGTGAGAAGAGACCCTGAACTTCATCTGTACCGTTAAGTGTCTGTGCATTTGATGTTACGCAACGAAGAAGTGCTACTAATTCGTCTGCGTCCCAAGCTGCATTCTGACCGATAAAGAGGTCTGCACGGTTTGTACCGTAGTATCCGTTGTAAGCAACGTCGATGTATTCACGAAGCATGTTAACCGCATCAACACCTGACATAGAACCTGCTTCATTCATCTTTGCAACGATATTTCCTGCTGCATCATAATCCTTTGTGATAGTTTCAACACCTGAACCATCCGCCTTAACAACTTCGATTTCAACCTTACCGCTTGTAGGCATATAAGGCTGGCAAGCATCGTTTGCTGTTGTACCGCTTGCATCCGCTGTAAATTCGCCTTCACCGTTTAATAACTTTTCAACCCAGTCTGTACGCATAAGAGGCATACGTTCGATATCGTTTACACCATCGAAATAAGGTGAGAAGTAAATTGCGCCTGTAGAAGTATCGCCTGTGATTGAAAGGCGAACAATGGGGTTCTGATCCAAATATGCACTAAAGTTGGGCATATAATCAAGGTAGTCAGCGATATTTACTAATTCGCCTGCTACACCTGCTTCTGAAAGTTGTGATGCAGTACCGCTTACCATATCAACCTGGTCAAGCTGTTCCTGCCAGTACTTCCATTCATTTGTTGCACTGTTACCCTGATACTTGTTTTCAAAAGTAACACCAAGAACATTTTCAACTTCAACCCATGTCGGTTTCAAATCACCTGCCTGGTATGTAATACCATCCGCAAGCGTGATACCTTCGCCGGCAACTTCTGCATCGAAGAATAAACCGGTTTTGGCATTGTTGTAACCTGTTGCCATACGAAGAACTGTGCCATCTGCATATTCAAGGGTAAGTTCTTCCTGTACTTCTTCAGTACTTTCTGTTCCCGAAGTAACTTCGCTTTCTTCAGGAAGGTCTTCAACGCTGGGAGCGTTACAACCCGTAACCAACATACTCGTTGACAAAACACCCACAAGCATCAAAGAGAGAAACTTTGACTTTTTCATTTTTCATCCTCCTATAAAATAATTACTCTATTATCAAGCGTCATATTGCGCTAAATAACCACTGTTTCTTAGTAACTCATAAAACTATTCTTTTACACCACCCATATTTACGCCTTTTGCAAAATACTTTTGAATGAAAGGGTAAATAATCAATACCGGAATAATGGAACATACAATTAACGCATAAATTACGGAATCCGCCGCAAATGTCTCATTCCAACCGGTCATAATATCCGGATCCTGGAATTCTTCCAGTTTCAAACGGATAAATACCTGCAAAGGATGTTCATTCAGGTTGCTAATCATCTGCCTTGCCCAAAAGTAACCGTTCCATCTTGAAATAGCGAAGAATAACGCAACCGTGGCAATGGTTGACTTACTCATGGGGATATATACATTGGTAAGCACCTGCATCTCTGTAGCACCGTCCACAATAGCAGCCTCTTCTATTTCAGAAGGAACACCTTCAAACGCATTACGCAAAAGAATAATATTCATCGCTGCCATACCCATTGCGATAACAACCAGCCATTTATCATCCATAATACCTACAGCATTAAACACTTTCTGTGTATCCAAATAATTTAAGTACTGAGGTACAAGACCTGCCGAGAACCACATTGTAAATACTAGGTAGAAATTTAAGCCTTTGCGGAACAACAACCGCTTTTTGGAAAGTGCATATCCGCCCAGGATTGCAACTCCCATTGCCCAAAGCGTACCATAGAAAGTTAAAAACAACGTGTTGGTATATGAATTCCAAAACATATTATTATTAAACATTTCCGCAAACGCTTCAAACTGAATTCCTTTCGGAAGCAATACGATTTGTCCGTATTCTACTGCATCTCTCGCACTCAACGCTGCCGAAATTGCGTAAAGGAAAGGATACAGACAACAGATTGCAAATACTGTTAAAAAAACGTAACTTATAATCTTAAATATAAGTTCGGATACTTCAAGTTTTCTTTTCATTTAGAAGTTCCTCCTTAATACAACGATACATCTGATGCTTTACGTGCTATGGTGTTGGCTGAAATTACCAGTAACATACCAACAATGTTATTCAACATTTCCGCCGCCGAAGCAATACCTACAAGTCCGTCCGCAATACCATATCTTTGTGCAAAAGTTGATACAACATCTGCTGTCACATATGTATTGGGATTATAAAGCAATAACACCTTTTCATACCCTATGTTAAGAAGCGAACCGATACGGGTAATCAACATAATTACGATGGTTGACAGGATAGACGGAAGTACTACATATCGCATCTGCGCAATCTTTCCGGCACCGTCAATCTGTGCCGCTTCGTAACTGGTCAGCGAAATTGCTATGATTGCAGAGAAGAAGATGATACTGTCATAACCTGCCGTCTCCCAAATACCGCTGATCTGGTATATTGCCCTAAAGAATTCCGGTGCATTTAAAAGTCCCGCATTTCCGACTTCCTCAGTAATCCATCCAAGTTCAACCATAAATCTTGAAATAACACCCATTTCCATTCCTGCAATCGGGGATGCCTGACGCACAAGCATGGTAACCAGCGAAGTCATAACTACAGTCGACATAAATTTCGGCAAATATGTAATAACCTGATAAATACTTCTTGCAATGTTTGAACGGATTTCATTAAAAAACAATGCGATGATAATCGGCATCGGGAAGCCGAAACACAAGCCATAGAAACTAAGCAAAAATGTGTTTCTAAACGCCGCCCAAAATTCAGTAGATAATGTAGACTTTCCAAAAAACAATTCCTTAAAATAAGAAAAACCTGCATACAACTGATCCGCCACATCCAGTGTAGAATCGTCTACCTTGAAACATCCCAGCAATTCATACATGGGAAAATATCGCCAGAACAGGAAGACCAAAAACATGGGAATAATCATTAAATACAATCGCCAGTCTTTTAAAATGGTTCTTCCGACATTCAGCCAATAATGTTTTTCTACATCATCTCTGACCGCCTGTTCGGGATCCTCTCTGTATTTGCCTGTACTCTCATCATAAATCAAATAATCATCAGCTTTGATTTTCATAACAGTTTCCTCCGTTCTATGAAACCTTTTTATCATATTTCTTATAATAAATATCCGCCATCCGCTTCCGGCGTTCCTTCTTCTTCCCTGCGTTCCCGCTCTAACCGTAACAAATAGGATTTTTGATCTTCCAGCATCCCGTCACATTTACTTAAAATATGTACAATCACAACCGCAAACAGAAGGGAAATAATGTCAGTAGTCAAATAAACCATCAACGCCTGTAAATCACCACCGAATAAAAGTGAAACAATCCATCTTCCCAACGCCATTCCTACATAAGCAACCGTCACATATAACATCCTGACCATAAACTTTCCGGCTATCTTCTCTTTCCCGATCCACTTAATCACGAACCAGGCCAGCAAGGCGAACACATTCCCCACGCAATATATCACGTACTGCTGTGCCGACGCTCCGGACACGATACAGGTCGCCAATCCTCCGGCCACCGCCATCAGTACTCCGTATCCGTTCCAGCGTATCATCACCGCGCAAATCATTGCCAGCGTAATGGACAAAGCTACCGGCTGCTGTGAGAACCATTTAATGGTCGCCATGGTGGTCAATAGTTCGAAAACTACCGTAATCACTGTCCATATCATAATATCTATGTTTCGATATTCACGAAATGTAATCTCTTTCATATCTTCTGCCCTTACATACATAAAGCAACTGTTTTTATAGTTGTATTCTATCTTTTTACCCCGATTTTTTCCTTAAATCTTTTGATTTTGCCATTGTAAAACCTTAATTTTTTTGACGTGTTTTGTGGGCTTTTGCTACATATGAATAAAACATCCCACCTCTTTTTGTGCACAATATACAAAAAGAAACCGCTTACATCTTTTTTTGATTTTATGTAAGCGGTTTTTATACATCATTTTTTTAATAAATATCTGTTATCGAATTTGTACGGTATATGCAGAATGTTGTCAATTTACAAACACCCTTGCCCATACGTTAATTATAATAAATCCTGATTGCGGATTCCGTCCATATCCCCGAAGTCCTGATTCTCGCCAACCATACCCCAAATAAAAGTATAAGCACGGCTGCCGCTTCCGGAATGGATTGACCAACTGGGGGAAATAACGGCCTGCTCATTTCGCATGACAATGTGACGGGTTTCCTGTCCCTGTCCCATATAGTGCATTACAAATGCATCTTCGGGCATATTGAAATATAAATACACTTCCATTCTTCTGTCATGTGTGTGGCAAGGCATTGTATTCCAGACACTGCCGGGTTTTAAACTTGTCATACCCATTACCAACTGACAACTTTCCACCTGTCCGGGTAAAATATACTTGCAAATCTCTCTGTGGTTCGATTCTTCGAGGCATCCCAATTCTACCTTGTTTTCATCTTTAATAATTACAACACCTTCCGAAGGTGTTCCTTCTCTTTTAATCAGAACGGTAGGATATGTCTTATGTGCAGGTGCACTATTGTAGTAGAATTTCGCAGGATTTTTATCATCCAGACTTGTAAATCGAATATCTTTGTTACCCATACCGATATACATACCATCATTTTGTTCCACAACATATTCTTTTCCGTCAATGGTAATCTTTCCGGCACCGCCGATATTGATAACTCCCATTTCGCGTCTTTCCAAGAAATATTCGGCCTTAAGTTCTTCGCCGGCACTTAACACCAATTCTTTTCCTGCAGGAGTCGCAGCACCTGTGATGATACGGTCCACATAACTGTAGACACCCGTAATTTCATTTTCCACAAACACTTCCGGAATTAAATATTCCTCACGAAGACGCTGTGTGTCATAATGTTTCATATCCTGAGGGGATGAAGCATATCTGATTTCCATAGTGATAAACCTTCCTTTTCTTTAAATTTTTATTTTGATTTTTATTATTTCTTAAACATGGACATCGTACCAAAGTCCGACTCACATCCATCACGGCATTGCTGAAATCAACCTTCCACAGCCACTTCCGCCAATATCCTTCCAATCGTCTGTATCATACCGGTATCGGTAATGCCCATCTTGGGATTCCGGTTAAAAAAGTCAAAAGAAACCAATGCTTTGACCTCTCCACCCTCTCTTAATACATATTGAATAAACTTGCCTATTTCCTGTTGTATCACAGCCTGATAAGCAAGTGCGGAACGTACTTCCAGACGATTCATATGACTTTCGCTGTAATATCCGTTTGCATCAAACAATTCCAAATATCCCGGTTTATTGATAAAACCTACTTTTTCAATCGCATTCACATAATTGCCTCTTACATAGGAACAATGTAAATCTTTTCCGGTATAAATCGAAATACCATCAATATCAAAATACGTCTGCATCTCTTCCATAACCGGCTCTATGGCTTTCTTTCCTTCTTTATGCAGTTTGACCATCATTTCGGTAATCAATATATATTTCTCTGCATCGCTGACTGCCGACTTTAATCCGATATTTCGCTGCGCATCATTTGCCGTTTTTATATTATCGTGCAATTGCTCTCTGTAAATAATATAACGGTCTTTTCCTTTGTCCTTGGCAATATAAAGGCACTTATCCGCCTTCTTTAATAATTCCTCGTATGTTGTTCCGTCATCCGGAAACTTGGAAATACCGATAGAAAATGAAATATTAAAGCCTTCCTTCTCAGAAAATGCCCATTTTGCGTGCTTTTCGATTACCTTTAATATTCTTCGCAGATCTTCTTCTTTGGGCACGTTGTCCAGAATGAACATAAACTCATCACCGCCAAAACGCCCCACCATACCTCTGGTTCTGGTAACACTCCTAAAAATTTCCGCACACTTAGACAACACTTCATCACCGAACATATGGCCAAATCTGTCATTTACCGATTTAAAATCGTCTACATCCAACAGGATAAAATAACCGGTTTTCTTTCCGGCAAGAATATGTTCCAAAGCATACTCCTGAATCGCTTTCTTATTCAATAACCCCGTACCGGTATCCACTGCATATTCTGACATATAATATGGCTGCTCCGGTTTTAATTTGCCGATGTGATGACACAGACCAATCATTTTATAATGAACGTCATCCTTATAAAGCAATGCACAATTACATTCAAAACGGACATCTTTCATATAATCGGCCAAAACCTGCGCATCTATGGACAC
>X409_Impala__coassemble_514_pt1 | contig 15714 bp, 12 predicted proteins | sample X409_Impala__metabat2_low_PE_002 | metagenome-assembled genome bin X409_Impala
GTACGAGTCTGAAACATGAAAAACCTCTATTCTCCCGCACTTTTACGGGACGTTTAATGGAATTTAATAAATTTACGTTTTGTTTCGTTATACTGCAACTGGCTCACGGGGATTTCCACACCCTGCTTGGTCAAAAAGCGGTAGCGCGCCAAATCCTTGGCCTGTGCCAAATTGATTATGTAGGAACGATGACATCTCAAAAACATATCAGCCGGCAGTTTTTTCTCCATATCGGAAAACTTCATATGCACACTGATGGTGCCGTCCGACGTAATAATGTCCGTATCTCTTCCCTGGCTTTCCAGATACTCAATCTCTTCATAAGGAATTTTATAAAAACGGTCTGCCACCTGAAACTTCAACGCATCCGATCCTCTCGCGCTCTGATAAGCTTCCTGCAATGCTTCCCGCAATTTATTAATGTCAATCGGTTTCTGCAGGTAACGCAATGCATTTACACTGTATCCGTCCAACGCATACTCCGCCGTAGACGAAATAAAAATAATAGGCAATTTTTCACCCAAACGGCGTAACTCCTTCGCCGCCTCGATACCATTCATACCCACGGCCAGAATATCACAAAGCAATACATCATATTCCGCCTTTTCATCAGACAAAACCTCTGTCATTACACGCATGTCTTCGAAGGTGGTAATCTCATATTCGATACCGTCCTCTTCCAAAACCTGTTCCGTAAGAATTTGATTTATTTGTAAAGATGTAACTTCGTCATCACAAATCACTACCCGATACATAACAATACCCCCATACCTTTTGTATCTAACAAATTATTATACACTTTTATTCATACTTTTGCAAGAAAGGAAACCCTTGCTTTTCACTTGATAACCCCATCCTTTTTTATAAAAAGTGATTAATTTTGATGTTCAATCAACGCTTTGGTAATCAGTCTGAGTGTATCACCGTAAGCCTGCGCAAATTCCTCGTGGTTCTTTTTAATATAATCCATATCATTATTCTGTCCGGCGAGTTCCATATCGTATGCAATATCGCCAACCTCCATTGCACCGATATTACGACATGCGCCTTTAATGGAATGCGCAATAACCGAATAATTTGCAGCGTCTTCCTTCTGCAGATATTCCTCAAGACCGGCCAAAAGATTAGATGCCGCAAACGTATTCAACACACGGATATATGCATTTTTATTTCCGCCGCAATTCCGCAAACCGTCCTCAATGGAAATACCTTTTAACAAATCTAAAATATCTTTCTTTTCCTCAGCCTCTTTTTTTAACATCGGATTGGTAAAATAAGACCGAGGCGCAGCAATTTCCTTTCCGTCCATAATACGGACCTGCTTGGCAATAGGAATCCACTTTTCCAAAATGTCGCTTAACTGCTTCATATGTATCGGCTTCGAAATATAATCATTCATCCCTGCTTCTTTAAACTGACGCTCCACACCCTTAATGGCATTGGCTGTAAGTGCCACAATGGGCAATTCCTGGGCATATTCGGATTGAATGGCACGTATCTTCTGCGTCGCCTCCACACCATCCATAAACGGCATCATATGATCCATAAAAATCATATCGTATCCAATCAGATTCTCTTCAATACGGTTTACCGCTTCCAAACCGCTTTCTACCAGCACCGGCTCAATACCGAATTTTTTCATCAGTTCGCTGGCAACCTGCAAGTTAACTTTATTGTCATCCACCACCATAATTCTGGCGCTCGGGGCACGGAATGTAATTTTAAATTCATCGTTGGAAGCAAATACCTTATCATGATTCGCCTCATAATTGGAAGGACGTCCGTCTTTTACCCTCTGAGGCAGGCGGAAAGAAAATACACTGCCTTCATTCAAAGTACTTTCTACCCAAATATCTCCGCCCATCTGATTTAACAAACTTTTGGAAATAACCAGACCCAAACCGGTACCTTCCACATTACGGTTTTTACGGGTATCAATCTGTCCGAATGCACGGAACAGTTTCTTCATATTTTCTTCGGAAATACCGATACCGGTATCTTCCACTTCCACTTCCAGACAACCGTCTCTTTCACTGTTTTTCTGCCAGACGATGTGTAAACGGATATGACCTCTGTGTGTGAAATTTACCGCATTATTGAGAATGTTAATCAATACCTGCCGAATACGGAGTTGATCGCCCACCAACACGCGGGGAATGCGGGGATCAATATCAATAATCAGTTTGACGCTTTTATTTCGCATACGGAATTCAATGATACTTAACACATCATGAATCAAAGAATTAAAATGATACTCATCCTCTACAATTTCCATATTGCCGGAATCAATTTTGGAGAAGTCCAGAATCTCATTGATGATGGACAGCAAACTCTCGGATGACTTCTGTATGGTTGCAATATATTCCTTCTCTTCCTTCTGGAAATTCTTCTGGGACAAAAGTTGTGCCATACCGCTGATAGCATTCATGGGGGTACGGATTTCATGGGACATATTGGCAAGGAAGTTCGACTTTGCTTCTAACGCTTCCTGCGCCTCTTTGTTTTTTTCCTCCATTTTCGCCTTATACGATTCCACACCGGTAATCAGCATCAACAATGTAATCATGGCAAAACAATAGAACAACAGATAAATTATATAAATAAATGTAGAGAAAAACAGATTAATGTTTTCGGTTTGAAATATACCGACAAAAATCAAACCTATAAAAGAAAAAATAAAATATTCAATAAAAATACGTTTCTTGATAAAAAGCGCTATAATCAAACCTTCCGCCATATAAATCATAATCAGCATTCCCAGCGTATCCAACTGTGCCGAAATAATATAACTGGTCAGTGTCATCGTAATATAAAAACATCTTACAATTATATTTTCATTGGTTATGGTTCGATACAAAAGCAGCGTAAGCAACACCGGCAAAAAACCGATGGAAATAAACAGAGCCTGTTCCGTGCCGAACTGGGTCCACGCGTATACCACATGCAAAAGAACCACACTGAAAAACTCAATAATACTGACTGCTATACTTGTCCGAAAAGGTAACATCGTTTTCTCCTTTTACGTGAGAGGAGCCAATGCCCCTCCCACAACAATTCACACTTTATCTTCTAACAAATCTGCGAAGTACGGGAAGCACTTCGTTTAATGCCTTCAAAGCCAAATCAATTTCTTCTTTTGTCGTAAAAACAGAGAAACTGAAGCGCACCGTAGAACCCAGTAATTCTTTCGGCAAACCGATTGCCTGCAAAGTCGCCGAAGGCACGGGTTTATGAGACGAACATGCACTTCCTGCCGAAATGTAGATTTCTTTCTCTTCCAATGCGTGTAACAAAACCTCTGCCCGTACACCTTCTATCGAAACACTGACTATGTGAGGTGCAGACTTGCGTCCTTCGGCTCCGTTTACCGTAACCCCGTCCATTTTACGAATCTGACTGATAAAATAATCTCTCAGGCAGTACATTTTATTAATATCGCATTCTATATTGGCGTACACCAATTCTGCGGCTTTTGCAAGTCCTGCCACACCGGGAACATTCTCCGTTCCGGAGCGCATATTCTTCTGCTGTCCGCCGCCTAAAATGATGGGAGCAATTTTCACCTTTTCATTTACGTATAAAAATCCGACACCTTTCGGACCGTGAATTTTATGTCCGCTGACGGAAAGCATATCAATCTTCCACTTACGGGGATAGAGTTCCATCTTCCCATACCCCTGTACGGCGTCCACATGGAACAGCGTATTCGCATTCTTTCGTTTAATCAGTTCTCCTGCCTGTTCAATCGGCTGAATCGTTCCGATTTCATTGTTTACGGCCATAACGGATACCAAAATGGTGTCCGGACGAATACTGTTCTCCAGTTCTTCCAAACGGATACATCCGCTTTCGTCCGGCTGCAAATAAGTGATTTCGTAACCTTCTTTTTCAAGATATTTCATACACTGTCCGACTGCCGGATGCTCAATGGCCGTTGTAATAATGTGCTTACCGGCGCGACCGTTTGCCATGGCTGCTCCGATAATTGCCATATTATCCGACTCGGTTCCGCCGGAAGTATACACAATTTCCTTTTCATTGACTTTTAACGTTTTTGCAATTACTTCCGTCGCCTGCTTCACGCAACGCTCCGCATCCAATCCTTTCAAATGCATGCTGGAAGGATTTCCATAATCTATTGTCATCCTATCGGCAACCACCTGTGCCACTTCATCAAAACATCGCGTGGTTGCGGAATTGTCTAAATAAATTTCCATAACATTTCCTGCCTCTTACTGTTTTGTTCCCGCCAAAAGACATTCCGTATCTTTTGCGAAAACAATGGTCTGATATAATATATGCAAATCTCACCCGTATCGTACATAAAACAATGGATTCCAATGCATAATCCGTCACGTCTTTGCATATAATAAAATTTTACCGCCTATTCTCCCTGCCGCACTTCCAGTTCATACATAATCCAGGAAAGCACGGTAAAACCTGCGGTTTCCGTACGAAGAATTCTTTTTCCCAAAGAAACAGGCTCCACTCCTGCGGCTTTCGCCTCTTCCACTTCTTTTTCTTCAAATCCGCCTTCCGGCCCTATAAAAACCGCTACAGAATTTCCCGGCCTAAAAGATTCAAAGCTTTCTTTCGTTTTCGCCATCCCCTCTGCAAGTTCATACGGAATGATTTTATGCTCCATTCCGGATGCAGCCTGAATTGCTTCCTTCATCGTCATTACAGGCTTAATCTGCGGCACTACGCCTCTTTTGCTTTGTTTCGCCGCCGCTTCCGCAATGGCCTGCCAACGGGCAATCTTAGAAGCCTCTTTCTTTGCATCCAATTTGACTACCGAACGTTTCGTTGCTACCGGTACAATCTCGTACACTCCAAGTTCCACGGCTTTCTGGATAATCAGTTCCATTTTATCTGCCTTCGGCAATCCCTGAAAAAGAGTTACTTTTACGGGAAGTTCCACGCCGTCTTCTTTGATAAAAAGAAGTTTACAAACCACACTGTCCTCTTCAAATGCATCAATGGCGCAACGATATTCTTTGCCGTCAAAACCATTCCCTACGGAAACCTCTTCTCCGATACGCATGCGGAGAACATTTTTGATATGGTTCACATCTTTTCCGGTTATAAAAATTTGTGTCCCCCGGATTTGTCCCGGGTCTACAAAGAAGTGATACATAATGATAACTCCTGCCAATTCTTAATACACATTTTTTACCTGCAGATCTGTTGTTTCACATTCTGCATTCTTACATTCAACCTTTATCGTTTACTCCGGTTTCTTTGCAGTCACGCTGACCCACTCGCCCTGACGGGTTACTTCCACAAGTTCAAGACCTGCTTTCTTCACCACATCCACAACAAAATCTTCTTTCTCGGCAATAATACCGGAAGTAATATAAATTGCGCCGGGTTTCATCTGTGCCGTAACAACAGGAGTAAGTACTTCAAGTACATTGTGTAAAATATTTGCGACTACGATATCATAACACTCATAACCTGCCCAATCCTGTACTTCCTTCTCGGTAATAATGTTTCCGATGATGACTTCAAAATCCTTCGGGTCAATGCCGTTGGCTTCCATATTCTCCAACGTTGCATCCAATGCACAAGGGTCAAGATCTGTACCCTTTGCGTGCTTTGCACCGTACATCAACGCAAGAATTGCCAGAATACCGCTACCGCAACCCACGTCTAAAATATTCGTTTTCGGTGTTACGTACTTTTTAATCTGACGAATACACAACTGTGTGGTTTCGTGCATACCCGTACCGAATGCGGTGCCGGGATCAATATGAAGAATCTTCTTGTCCGCATCCTCGGGCTTAACTTCTTCCCAGGAAGGAATGACCAGCAATTCATCAATGTAAAACTGATGGAAGTATTTTTTCCAATTATTAATCCAGTCCAAATCTTCTGTTTCGGACAAAGTAATCGTTCCTTCACCGATATCCATAAACATACGGAGACCTTCCAACTCCTCTTCCACGGAAGCCAACAATGCATCCATATCCAAATCATCGCTTTCTTCCACGAAGAAGTTAAGATATGCGACTCCGTCATCTTCTTCCGTCTGGGGTAAAATATCCACAAACATCTGCTCCTTCTCCAAAGGGGTCAAAGGAATTTTATCTTCAATCTGTGCACCCTCAAGACCTACGTCAGCCAGGGTGCAGATGATAATATCTTCTGCTTCCGTTGTTGTTTTTACCGTAATTTTATGCCACTTCATATTGTGCCTCCTTGCCGTTGAAATACTTTGTAAAAATGAATCTGTTTCTTTGTATCTTTTATGTTCTGTCTTTCTTATTTTTCTTGTCTTACAGAACTTCATCCGCTATTTATACATCCAACTCCATCGATACATGTATAATGCCTTCTTCTAAGAATTCTCCGGAAGTCGTTACGAATCCAAACTTCTCATAAAAACCGATGGCATGTTTCTGCGCTTCAATACAGATTTTATCACACTGCATTTTCTCTTTGATTGCTCTAATGCTTTCTTCCAAAAGCACCCTGCCTGCACCCTTACCGTGCTCTAATGTCAATACGCGACCGATTTTTACCACAGACTTGTCTTCACTTTTATAAAAGGCCCGCAGATAGGCAATCACTTTGTTGCCTTCCTGTATAAAACAGTGCATGCTTTTATAATCAATGTCATCCATATCCTGATAGTTGATATTCTGTTCCATAATAAAAATTTCCGCCCGGGCCTTTAGAATTTCATAAAGTTCCGTAGTGGTTAATTCGTCAAATTTTTTTACGTTCGTATTCATTATAAAAACCTCTGTTGCTCTGTATATACTTCTTCAAATGATGCTTGCGTTTTTATGCCGCCATCTTTTACTCCCGATCTTCCAAATCCTGCTTCAAAGCCTCAAGGTAAGGTACCAACACACCGCTGTGTTTCGGTAAAATATACGCAGGATTCAACTCCTCGTGGCGAAAACTTTTACGCCCGCCGTTCTGCGCCCTGTCCCAAAACAGTTTCAGATACTCAAATGGGAGATAATACAACTCGTCAATGGACGTATAATAAATCAGAAAAAAAGCAATCCCGCCCTGCTTCTCAAATTCCTCCATAAACTGCACCTGATGGGCGTGAATATTCTGTAAGGAAAAAGTCAGATTGGCACTTTCCTTGGCATCGAAACATACGGGGATGCCCTGTACCGCACCGATATAGTCTACGGTACTTTTCTGGTCGAAATACGCAAGGGTAATATGCCTGCTCTTTTGGTCAATCTGTACCGGCGTAATGGGAGTTGGCACCTTCTGAATCAGGGCCAGTCCGTTTTCGCGGTATTTTTCATTTGTACGGTTTATCATATCTTCCAGTGTGGAACCGCGAAGACCTCTTGATGACCAAGTTGCCATATTTTACTCCTGTTATCTTTTTCAGTGCCCATTACATAGTCCGCGCACGCATACTCATACATAGTAAATTATACACCACCCTTTTAGGCGATACAAGTAAAACTGCCTTTTTTATACAGAATGACACAAACCTTTTCCTGAGCATACGCACCGGTAGTAATTGAAATCTGCGGCCTGCTGTGATAAACTACACGTGAGGGTATTTTACTGTTTTGAAATTTATCACTTTAACCCGGTAGATTTCACGCAAAGGGGGATGTACATATGTCAAAAAACGATAAGGTATTGATGATGGCATGTTTTACCGCAGCATTGGGAGTCGGCGCTTTTTTGATACCCAAAATGCAGAGGAAATGCTCCAACAAAATATACAAGTCTTATAACCGTAAAGTCCTTCGCGACAAATACGGCATCAAAATCGATAAAAATTAACGGGGGATTGTAAAATGGAAGTCAGTCTTGACAAAATTGCACAGGATTGTATCACTGCCATCAGTGACCGAATCAAAAACTTAAACACATTGAATATTATCGTTGCGGGTAAAACCGGTGTTGGTAAGAGTACCTTAATCAACAGTATGTTCCGCGACAATCTGGCTGAGACGGGTATCGGCAAACCCATCACACAACATATGCGTAAAATCAGCAAAAAGGGCGTTCCTTTAAATATTTACGATACTAAGGGATTCGAATTGGGTAAAGATGCCCAGAAGGAAGTAAAAAAAGAGATTCTTGACACCATCAAAGCAGGCATGTCAGGAACCGATGTCAACAAAGCAATTCACTGCATCTGGTACTGCATCAACACTGCTTCGAACCGTATTGAACCGGAAGAAATTGAATGGTTACGCGACCTTGCCAAAGAAAATTCCGTAACGGAAGTGCCCGTTATCATTGTTTTGACACAGGCCTTCTCTAAGCCAAATGCCGAGAAAATGAAGAACTTAATTCTGGATGAAAACCTTGACGTTATCCAGGTTGTTCCCGTTCTGGCACAGGATTTTGTTTTTGACGAATCCCTGCCTCCTATTAAAGCCTACGGGTTGGACGCTTTACTTGCCGTTATGACGGAAGTTTTGCCGGAAGAACTGCAGGACACGCTACAGAGTGTTCAAATCGCTTCACTCAAGGCCAAAAAAAAGCGCGCACAGGTCGCCGTGGCAACCGCAACAGCGACCGCATTCGGTGAGGGTTTTGCACCGATTCCATTTGCAGACAGTGCTCTTTTGATTCCGACACAGGTCGCAATGATTGCAAGCATTACCGCCATTTATGGTTTGGATATCAACAAGAGTATTATTACCGCTTTCGTTTCTTCCGCACTGGGCACAGGCGGTGCCACCATTGCCGGTAAAACCATTGCTGCCAACCTCTTAAAACTGGTTCCCGGCGCAGGTACAGTGCTTGGCGGTACCATTTCCGGTGCAACCGCAGGTGTGATTACCACCGCTCTCGGAGAAGCCTATATTGTACTTATGGAGGCAATTTATAAGGGCGATTTGAAAGCCTCCGAACTTGGTACAATAGAAGGCAAGAAGAAGTTAAAAGAACTCTTCAAGAAGAAAGTAAAAGAAACCACACAGGAAGACGTGCAGAAGAATATCGAGATGGCAAATGCTGTCGCTGACGAAACAGTTTCTGACGAAGCAATCTCTGACGAAACCGCTTCTGAGGATTCCGTATCTTAAACCAATAAAATACCCTTTTGTCAAACTGCTTAAGGCTTGACAAAAGGGTTCTTTTTATTTATTCATTTCATCGGATAAACTTAAGTCCTTTTCCATTTTATCAATTTCTTTTTCCGTAATGACATCCGTGTAAATACCGTCTACCCTTGTAAAAATCATATCTCTCGCCACGTTAACATCATTTACCGTATGGACGTAGAGTTGGACAGGATAATTTTCCATATCCTCCACCACTTCTTTTCCCATCCATTCATAGGGCATTACCAGCACAGGAATATTGTTTTCCTTACAGAATTCACCAATTCTGTCCGGGTCGTCGTATCCGATCATGTAAAGCGTGTATATATAATTATCAAAAGGATATACCGCTTCCACTTCTTCATACATCTGCTCATAATATAACTGAACGGTAACTCTGTCGAGTACGTGTTCCAATCCGTTATCAATCGCAGTATTTACAATCAACGAAAACTGTTTATACCGGTCCGGATAGGACTTAGAATCCAAGATGATATAAACATCTTCATTTTCATCCATATATTTATATAAGTCTAAAAGCGTCATCGGTGTATACTGCCCGTAAATCGGTGTGCTTAAAAACAATTCCGCATTGGGCACTTCCAATTCGGTCTGGTCATTCCAGCCAAAGGCACCGGCCTGACCCAAATCAGAATACCAGTCATGTCGCAAAACAACCACATCATCCGAAGTAATTGCCAAATCCACTTCAAACACCCTAAATCCGTTATCATAATTATAGGTCAATGCTTCGTACGAATTTGTTAATGTTTCGCCACCCGGGGCAGCACCCAATGCATGACATACCGCATCGCCCTTTTCATACCAGGGAAGTAACGTTTCTTCTGCGGTTTCTTCCTCTTCTTCCACCGCTTCCGGGTTTACTCCGAATGTTAAGGCATCATAATCATCACTCAAATGACTGTACTGAAGCATTTCGTAATCGTTCAGCATCTCATTTCCCTGCAATTCATTCACATTCATCTGCGTTACAATCGGATATGTTTTCTGCATTTCCAAGAGAAATTTGTAATACGGAGGTAATTCAACTCCGGCACATTCCAAAACTGCCGCTCCGAGATAATTCGAACTCATATCTCCGTACTCCGGAAATTCAACATCATAATTCGCCCAAATCACATAAGGCGTAATATATTTTTGCGCTTCCTGCTCTTGGGCAGTTAATGTACTGTTACGAAAAATATGGCTGTAAAAATTATCACTCAGACTCGGCTGATGATCTCCAAACATACAAATGATGGTAGGTTCATCCACATTCCTGAAATACTCAATCAATCTGCTGAATTCTTCGTCTGTTATTTTCATCAAATCAATGTAGGTTCTTACATCAACAAGGTCCCCACACTCTTCTTTCGGCAGACCACCGATTGTATTAATTGTAATGGGTTTGTCTGTTCCTCCGCCATATCCGCTGTGGTTCTGAATTGTTACGTTAAAGAGAAACAGCGGAGTATCCTCTTCCTTATTTTCAAACCGGTAAATAATTTCATTAAAGTCACATTCATCCGATATGTAGCCTCGTACGTATCCGTATTCGGTTCCGAATTTATATATGTCAATAAAATCATCAAATCCCATATAATCGTACACCAGATCCCGGTTCCATGCGTTTGCCGGGTTTGGATGCACGGCAAGACTTTCATAGCCCTGCTCTTCCATAACTCTGGCAAGGGAATAAATATCATCCTTCACATTTAAGGAATAGGGTACCGAATTTTGCGGCATCAATGCCATTGTATTACCGGTCAACACTTCATATTCCGTATTACATGTCAAGCCACCCAGTACAGGCACATAAAGATTCCCTTTTACCGCATTATCATTCAAACCTTCCACGGTAGTCATATAACTTTCGGAAAGTTCAATGTCTCCCAGTATATTAATATCAGACCAGGCCTCATTCATAATAAGAATCACGTTGGGATTGGTGACATCCGTCTTTAAATCGGGACTCTGATAATTCGCCACTGCACTCTCCCTGATTTCTTCTATTCTGCCATCTGAATATCCCACAGGTTTTTGTATGTACGACTCCTGCACGTTAATGGCAAAACTTAATAAAAATCCTTCCAGAGGCTGATTCAAACTGGGCGTCCAATGAATTCCTTTTAACTGATGTTCCTCCAAATAATCCGTTCCGAACCAGAAAATTGCAAAGAATCCGATATACAAAACGGCTACCGAGGAAATTGCAATATGATAAATTTTTTTGCTTTCCCAACGTTTGCTGCACCAAAAACCCCATGCCACAAAAAACAGTATGTATAAAATACTGTACCACAATTCCGGCTCCATCGAAAATTCATACGAATCAATTACCGTCATCGCAGTTTTTCCGGCAAACAAGTCTGCATATCCCAGACTTACGCCTCGGAAAAGTACTACATAATAATTCAGTACTGCAAAAAAACCAATAATAACGGTACCTGCTCCAAAAGCCACGCCTGCATTTTGCGTAATAAGCATAATCAATGCATAGATTAAAATAATAATCAATACATTGGTCACTTCCGCTCCCGGAATCAATCCGCTCAAATCATGAACCGGTAACTCAATTCGATCAAATAATTTTCCCGGTACCCACAGTAAAAACAACAGCATGACCGGCAAGGAATAATACCATTTTTTCGGTCTCGGAACAGCAACGAACAAAGCAATAAAAAAGCACAGGCCCGTCATAAGCAGCGTCCTTTTATTGATGCCAAATCCCATATTTACAATGGAAAGTCCGTACACAACCGCAAAGATCACTGCAGCAATCAGGATTCTTGCCTTATTTTCCTTACAATACTTCAGTGCCTGCTTCGCTTTATCCTTTATAAACTTCTTTGCTTTGTCCATTCGTATGCCTCCGCTCTTTTGTATAACGTTTAACCAAACAAGCCTTTTTTCTTTTTGCCTTTTTTATCTTTGTCCTTAGGGTCCTTGTCCTTATCACCGTTTGCTTTTTCTACGGTATGCAAAGAATCACCGGTTACCGCATCAAACTGACGCAATAATTCTTTGGCTTCGTTTGAAAGTTTCTCAGGAACAGATACAACCAATGTTACATAATGATCGCCTCGTACTTCTTTATTGCGAAGAGTCGGCACACCTTTGCCACGCAGACGCACACGCAAACCGGTCTGGGTTCCGGGTTTTACCTCATATATTACCTTACCGTCCACGGTATCCACATAAATCTCGCCACCCAAAGCAGCCACTGCAAAAGATACCGGCGCCGTCGAATAAATATCATACTCCTGACGCTGGAAAATAGGGTGTCTTGATACAATAGGCTCTACCAGAATATCGCCGCGGGGACCGCCGTTTACACCCGGTTCACCCTTGCCCTGCAATCTTCTTACGATACCATTGTCGATACCTGCGGGGAAACTAACCGCATAACGCTTTCTGATGGTGGTATAACCGGTTCCGCGACAATCGGTACACTTATCTTTTACTACCTTACCGCTTCCGTTACATTCGCGACAGGTCTGAACACTGCGCATGGTTCCGAAGAATGAATTCTGCGTAACCACAACCTGACCCTTACCTTTACAATTCTGACAGGTTTCGGGACTGGTTCCGGGTTTTGCACCGCTTCCGTGACAGGTCTGGCATTCTTCCTTGGAATCCACTTCAATTTCTTTTTCGGTACCGAATACCGCTTCTTCAAACGTCAAACGCACGGACTTACGAATATCCGCACCTTTTCTCGGTCCGTTTCCTCTTCCGCTGCTGCGTCTTCCGCCTCCAAAGAAGTCACCAAATAAATCACCGAAAATATCCGTGAAATCCATACTGGAATAATCAAATCCGCCATAACCGCCACCGGCACCCTGATCAAATGCCGCATGACCGAACTGATCATACTGTTTTCTTTTATCAGCATCACTTAAAACAGCATAGGCTTCCGATGCTTCCTTAAACTTTGCTTCTGCATTGGGATCATCCGGGTTCATATCCGGGTGATATTTTTTGGCAAGAGCACGATATGCTTTTTTAATCGCGGCATCATCTGCCCCTTTTTCAACACCAAGGACCTCATAATAGTCCCTTTTCTGTTCTGCCATAACAATCTCCATTCCGTTGTTTAAAATACAACATCCATAAAATACGCTTACTTTTAAGCGTTACAAATTCCACGAAAAAAGATTGCTTTCCCCGTGGATTTATCATATGTAGCGGGGAGTTTTTAAAACTCCCCAACTACTATACAAATTTCATTTTCTTCAATACATTTGATATGACTGTCTTATTTTACACTTCTCTGAAGTCACCGTCAATAATATCATCTGCTGCACCTGCTGAAGCGCCGTCATCATCGGAAGCACCTGCTCCTGCACCTGTAAACTGGCTCATATCAGGACCTGCACCATTAGCACCCTGCATGCTCTCATACATCTTGCTGAAGAGTGACTGTGCCTTTTCCATCATCTTTTCCTGAGCAGCCTTTAATTCAGAAACTTCATCTTCTGTCATTTCTTTATCTTTGGTCTTCTCTAAGATGTCTTTTACGTTGTTTAATTCAACTTCCAAGTCAGCCTTGTCAGATTCGGAAATCTTATCGCCTACTTCATTCAATGCTTTCTCTGTCTGGAATACCATTGAGTCAGCGTCGTTTCTTGCATCGATTGCTTCCTTACGCTTCTTATCCTGTGCTTCGTACTCAGCAGCTTCTTTTACAGCCTTTTCGATGTCAGCATCTGACATATTGGAACCTGCTGTAATTGTGATGTGCTGTTCCTTACCGGTTCCCAAATCCTTAGCGGATACGTTTACAATACCGTTTGCATCGATGTCAAAAGTAACTTCGATCTGAGGTACACCGCGTCTTGCAGGGGGAATACCGTCAAGACGGAACTGGCCGAGAGACTTATTGTCTCTTGCAAACTGTCTTTCACCCTGAACTACGTTGATGTCTACTGCTGTCTGGTTATCCGCTGCGGTAGAGAATACCTGGCTCTTCTTAACAGGGATTGTTGTATTTCTTTCGATTAATTTTGTAGCAACGCCACCCATGGTCTCAATTGCAAGAGAAAGAGGAGTTACGTCAAGGAGAAGGATTTCGCCTGCACCTGCGTCACCTGCAAGTTTACCACCTTGGATAGAAGCACCGAGTGCAACACACTCATCGGGGTTCAATGACTTGCTGGGTTCATGTCCTGTTAACTGTTTTACCTTATCCTGAACTGCAGGAATACGTGTAGAACCGCCTACAAGGAGTACCTTGCCTAATTCAGAAGGAGTTACGCCGGCATCTTCCAATGCGCGCTTAACGGGTCCTGCTGTTCTTTCTACCAAGTCATGTGTTAATTCGTCAAATTTCGCTCTTGTAAGAGTCATTTCAAAGTGCTTAGCACCTTCGGGAGTCGCTGTAAGGTAAGGAAGGTTGATATCTGTTGTTGTGGCAGATGAAAGTTCCTTTTTCGCCTTTTCAGCAGCTTCTTTAATTCTCTGAAGTGCCATATTGTCTTTTGAAAGATCAATTCCTTCCTGCTTCTTAAATTCAGCAAGGATATAATCTGTAATCTTCTGGTCAAAGTCATCACCACCGAGTCTGTTATCACCTGCGGTTGCAAGTACTTCAATAACACCTTCACCGATTTCGATAATAGATACGTCGAATGTACCACCACCTAAATCGTATACCATAATTTTCTGTTCTTTTTCGTTATCAAGACCGTAAGCCAATGCTGCCGCTGTAGGCTCGTTGATGATACGTTTTACCTCAAGACCTGCAATTTTACCTGCATCTTTGGTAGCCTGACGCTGAGCATCGTTGAAGTATGCGGGAACCGTGATTACTGCTTCTGTTACCTTTTCACCCAAATAACTTTCAGCATCTGCTTTTAATTTCTGAAGAATCATAGCAGAAATCTGTTGAGGTGAATACTTCTTACCATCGATGGTTCTGCCGTTGTCAGTACCCATATCACGCTTGATAGATGAAATTGTCTTATCCGCGTTGGTAACCGCCTGACGCTTTGCAGAATCACCTACAAGTCTGTCTCCGTTCTTTGTAAAAGCAACGACAGAGGGAGTTGTTCTCATACCTTCCGTATTTGCGATAACGGTGGGCTGTCCACCTTCCATTACAGCTACACAACTGTTTGTTGTACCTAAGTCAATACCAATAATTTTACCCATTTTACATTTCCTCCTGTTTTGTCGGCGTTTAACGCCTTTATTCTAAAAATTAATAGTTGCTGTATTAACTGACTACCGCTACCATACTGTGTCTGATGACCGAGTCGCGATAGGTGTAACCTTTTAAAAGTTCCTGTGCGATGATGCCGCTTTCGTATTCATCGCTTTCCACCTGCATAATCGCGTTGTGGAAATCAGGGTTGAATTCCTGACCGACTGCTTCGATGGGTTTTACTTCCAGTTTGTCAAGTTCGGTCATAAGTTGTTTGTAAATCATATTCATGCCTTCCACATGAGGGTTTGTTTTATCCTCTTCTTTAGTGGTAGCAAGACCTCTTTCAAAATTATCGATTACCGGAAGAATTTTCTCGATTACGCTCTTGGCACCTGCTTCAAACATGGTTGCCTTTTCTTTTTCGGTGCGCTTACATAAATTTTCGAATTCTGCCAACTCGCGTTTCACTTTGTCTTCCAATTCATCGATTCTTTCCTGCTTTTTATCTTTTACGGTTTCCTC
>X409_Impala__coassemble_528_pt1 | contig 15109 bp, 17 predicted proteins | sample X409_Impala__metabat2_low_PE_002 | metagenome-assembled genome bin X409_Impala
TTTCCATTCTGTGTTCTCCCATTCACCGGGCATTACGGACTACGCGGTCACACTTCCCATGCCCCGGTTTTGCCTTCCGGCACAAATTATAATTGGCTCATCACTTCGCCGATTTTACCTTCAATCACAAGGTTTGCGCGGGTCTCACGTTGCGTCTGCGACTTATTGATTAACACCAGTTTGTCACCTCGGTAATAGTCAATCAGACCTGCTGCCGGCCATACTGCCAGGGAAGTTCCTCCGATGATTAAAATATCCGCGTTTGCAATATACTGAATGGATTTGGAAATTGTAACATCATCCAGACCCTCTTCATACAGAACCACATCCGGCTTAATCACACCGCCGCAAACCGGGCACTTGGGCACGCCCTCGCAACCGATAATGACATCAATGCCATAAAACGCATGACACTTGTCGCAATAGTTACGGTGCACGCTTCCGTGCAGTTCCATCACCTCTTTGCTGCCGGCCAACTGATGCAATCCGTCAATATTCTGGGTAATCACGGCTTTTAACTTGCCCTGTTCTTCCCATTCAGCCAGTTTTAAATGGGCCGCGTTTGGTTTAACATTGTCGATAATCATTTTATCACGATAAAAGCGATAAAACTCTTCTGTTTTACGCCAAAAAAAGGTGTGGCTCAGAATCGTCTCCGGCGGATAATCATACTTCTGATTGTACAATCCGTCAACGCTCCGAAAATCAGGAATACCGCTTTCGGTAGATACTCCGGCACCGCCAAAAAATACAATGTTGTTACTGTTTTCAATCCACTCTTTTAATATGGTAATTTTCTCTTCCATGGGTACTCCTTTCTTCTTGTACTATTATAGCATTTTAAATCATTTCATGCGATACTGTTGAACTTTAATCACATCAGATTTCACTTCTGATGTCCGTCTTATACATTGCATAACTACATCTGCTTACGCACAACCCTGTACTCGTCACCATTCTGATAAAAAGGACAGGTGCTGCGGGGATTATTCATCAAACGGGCATAATCGTCCTCATCCATATCTGCCGCGCACAAATACTCTTCATAATCCTCATCATAATAAAGATGTGCACATTCATCACAATTTGCCTGCATATCTACTCCGTTCCAACGGTTAAAACCGTCTGTTTTTGTTATTCGGTTCGCCTTTTAAATCCGGCAATTTCTAAATTATAAAATCTGTATCTGACACATTTTCATAGTGGTCAGGGCCGCTTCGTTGCTCTCCGGTGTCACTGCCGCAACACATGCCGAATCCAGGGCGATAGGCATTTCGGGATAATTTGCTTTCAAAAGAAGGGCATTGGATACCACACAAATATCGGTACAAAGTCCCACCAGTTCCACGCAGCACTCTTCCTTTGCAAGATCTTCTCCTACAAGTTCTGCCAAGCGCACGGAACCGAAGGTAGGTTTCTCTACTTTTACCACAGGACAGGCAACCGCTTGTAATGCCGCTTCCACTTCCGCATTTAATTCCCAGCCCTTGCTGCCTTTGATACAGTGGGGCACGGGAAGATTTTTTCCTTCGGAAGTTTCCATATAATTCTCGCCGTGGGTATCGTAAGTAACATAGATTTTATCCCAGGGATTTTCCGCAATCTTTTTTACCACGTTTGGTACAATGGCAACGGCTTCCTTGGTTCCCAACGCCATATCAATAAAATCATTCTGCATATCCACAACCACTAAAATTTTCATTTCGCATCCCCCTATAACTTTTCTTTTATGATTGTAACCCAGACAGCCACACAAAAGACCATCATCGCGCCAAAGAACACCATCATCAGTGTATACTGATCGAAAACAGTTTTGGCAACTACCGCCAGACCGGCACATACCACAGCCAGTATAATAAAAAGCATTTTCCAAAACTTCTTATCTTTCAAACCGGTACCTTTCGCATGCTTCTTTTCATATTCTTCCATTTCTTTATTTTGACGGAGTTCTTTCATTTCATCCGGCGTAAAGTAGTGTCCGCAAAAAGGACAGTTTTTTACATTATCGCCAACCATTTCATTACAGTTCATACATTGAAACATCTTACTCTTCTCCTTCTGACATACTCTCTTCCATCGTACTTTCGGCGTCCGAATCACGGTCTTCTCCCTTTGCAAGACGGTTGAGCGTTTCTTTATAGCGTTCGCTGGTTTCTTCAATTATTTGCATTAATTTCCGGTCGGTATCCATTTAAGAGGTCTCCTTAACATCATTCGTTAAATTGAAATTTTACTGCATATTCACACCCTAAAATTCCTCACACACCTGAAATACATAGAACTTCAAATAATACGACTCTTCCGCAGCCCACAGAATCGGGTGATCCGGTGACTGGGTCTTGAATTCCACCTGGCGTAAGCGCTTATGCACCATATTCGCCGCCTGATGAATCGTTGCGGTAAACAATTCATAGGTCATAAAATGCGAGCAGGAGCATGTTGCCAGGAATCCACCATCCTTAACCAGTTTCATGGCACGCAAATTAATCTCGCGATATCCCTTAATAGCATTTTTAACCGATGCTCTCGACTTGGTAAAAGCAGGCGGGTCCAGAATTACCACATCGAACTTCCGGCCTTCCGCCTCCAGCCTTGGAAGCAGGTCGAATACATTGTCCACTTCAAAACGGACCACATTCTCAAGACCGTTTAACTTCGCATTCTCCGTCGCCTGTTCCACTGCCAGATCCGACACATCAATGCCCAATACTTCTTTGGCACCGCCAAGTCCCGCATTCAATGCAAAGGAACCGGTATGGGTACAGCAGTCCAGAACGCTTGCATCCTTACACAGTTTCTGAATTGCCAGACGATTATATTTCTGGTCTAAAAAGAACCCTGTCTTCTGACCGTCTTTGATATCTACCCAATATTTTACGCCGTTTTCCACAATCTGCACCGTGGTATCGAATTCTTCCCCGATAAAACCTTTTACCTGCGGAAGACCTTCTTTTACGCGCTCTCTGGCATCGCTTCGCTCATATACACCGCGAATCACAATGTCATCTTCTGCCAACGCACGCTTCATTCCCTCTACGATGGCAAGTTTCCAACGGTCGATACCAAGTGCCAACGACTGTACCACAAGCACATCTTCAAACTTGTCCATCACAAAACCGGGCAAAAAATCCGCCTCTCCGAAAATCAGTCTGCAACTGGAAGTATCCACGGTTTTCTTTCGGTACTCCCAGGCATTTTTAGCCCTTTTATAAAAGAATTCGTCATCAATCTCCGTCTCCAGATTGCGTGTTAACATACGCACGCGAATCTTGGAATTTACATTGATAAAACCGGTACCCATCGGATATCCGTCAAAGTCCTCCACAGACACTAAATCGCCGTTTTCGAACCCGCCTTTTACATCCGCTATTTCATTGTCAAAAATCCACAGGCCTCCGGATTTTAACAGTCTGCCTTCTCCCTTTTTTAGCGTTATGATTGTATTCATTCTTCTTCGCTCTCGTTCTCTTTCTCTTTTTCTTTTTCAATCTCTTCTTTTATTCTTGCATCCAGTTCTTCCGATTCATTGTACAATATAGAGTCGTATTGTCCCACGTACTGTTTATATCGCCGATACACTTTGTTAAAATCAACATACTCACGCTCATAACTAAACATATCGTCTTTCTCATATGCTATAATAAGCGTGTTCACAAACGCCTCTTGCACTTCCTCTACATCACGATAGGGTCTTAGAATTTTCAGATAGCAATCGATTGCCTCCTCATAATCTTCCTCTTCCAATGCCAGTTCCGCTAACGCCGTGTATTTCCCGATTATCGCAACTTTTATTGCATGATAAATTCCGCTAAAAGCAACCACGCCCACCACTGCTACAATTGCAAGCAGCAGAATCAACTTTGTCTTCTTATTCCGTTTTTGCGTTTTGCCCTCATTCCCGGTTCTTGCTCCGCACGCAGGACAGTTTTGTCCTTGCGCGATATTTCCTCTCCGCAATGAATACATCTCATAATCCTTATCACCTCTTACTTACAATATTGGTCTATCGCCACCCAAAGAATATCACCAGCACCACAAACACCGCAAGCAAACCAAAGTTATACAGTGAAAACCAACCCATATATTTGCCGCACTGCGCTTCTTTCCTGTTGGCGTAAATTTTATAAGAAATCAAACTGGCCATAGACGCAATCAGCGTACCCAGGCCACCGATGTTAACGCCCCAAAGAAGCCCCTTAATATCCGTAGAGAACTCTGCAAGCAGCATGGCCGCAGGCACGTTACTAAACACCTGGGACGCCGCAATACCCACAAGAATCTCTCTTCCCGCAAGCAGTTCCTCAAGCAACCCTCTCACGCTTTCTATTTGGCCCAAATTGCCGATAAAAACAAAGAATGCTATAAACGTAGCCAAAAGCATATAATCCACTTTTAAAAGGATTTTACGGTCAAAAATAATCAACGCCAGGAATACCACTGCAAGCACAATCAGGAAATGTAACACGTGGAACACTTCCAAAAGACATACTACAAAAAGCACTATGTACATCACAAGTTTGCCCACCGGAAGTTTGGGGGCTACATTTACTTCTTCCGGCCCGATTAACGCACCCTGTGCCGCATCAATCTCTTCCGCACTTTGTGCACCCACCTGTAATTTTGCTCCCGAGGTAAACAGTGATAAAAGTACCACGGCCACCAGAGAAACTACCACCACAGGCGCCATATCCCACAGAAATGCTCCTACTTCATATCCGCCGAATCCGTACAAAAACAAATTCTGTGGATTCCCGATAGGCGTAAGGCAACTGCCCAGATTAGCTGCTATGGTCTCAATTACAACGGCACGTATTACGTCGCCTTCTTTTTGTCCTTTTAACATAAGGACGGTTAAGGGCACGAAGGTAATCAGCGCCACATCGTTGGTAATCACCATGGCCACAAAGAAGCAAACAAGGCTTAACAGCAGAGTAAGGCTTCGAACCGTGGTTACCTTCCGGCTCAATGCACTTGCAATCCTATCAAAAAGCCCCATCTCTTTTAAACCTGCCACCACTGCCATCAAACAAAATAAAAGTGCCAGGACCTTATAATCAATATACCCGAAATATTCCTTATTCGGTACTACAAAAAAAGCGGATGCCAGCATCAGCAGGCATGCCGCACAAAAAACAGGTTCTTTTTTGATAAAATTCATTATTTTTTTCATACTACATCTCTATTCGTCCATCGCTCCGATGGTATTCTGTAAATTCGTAAGCAGTTTTTCAATCTGCTCCGCCCGGTTCTCTTCCACACCATTCCACGTCTGAGACAAATGACTCTCATCCTCTGCAGTCTCGGAAGTCGCCGTCACCATAGACATAAAATGTCCTTCCATCAGGTTCGCCAACACACTGCTGCCGCCGGATGAATACAACATCTCTTCCGACAGACCTTTTAAATCCAATGTATCATCGCCAAGGATACTTTGATCCAATGTATCTTCTAATGCAGCCAAAGGCGAAGTTTCCTCCGTTTTGAGCAAGTCCCTCAATTCCTCCACCTGCTCCGAAAGAATTTCCTGAAAAGAGACCGTATTCTGCCCTGCATCTTCCATATCTTTGACTTTCGGCACAGACGGTGTGTCTGTCACGGAATTAATTCTGTTTACCATTTGCAAATATACGGATGTTAACAAATCAGACATTGCAATCTCCTTTCCGGTACATTTCGTTGCCCTTTTATCCACAGACAACATTTCACCACATATCTCTCTTATATTGTACTACTTTTTTCGCCAATATAAAATAGATTTCTTTGATTTTATAATGCAATTTTATAATGATATATAACCGGTTATCTCAACTGATCCAGAAACAACATCAACAAAACCGGACCGACAAACTGCAACGCCGTAAAAGTAAATATAAGCCCCATTACCAGTTTAACAATTGCCGGTGCCGCACTGCCCGGCGCGTCCACAACAATATCAGGATGTTTCTTATCAACATAGATAGTATCCATAATCGTGCTCATATTACTTACATCGGTATATTTTACATCCTCATAATCAAGTTTTGTTCCCCGAATCGTTTGACCATTGTACATATACTCGTACACAGGGCGATAAAGGATTCTTCCTTCCTCCTGTATTTGCTGTACATCAATACAACGCGCCATCACTTTTACGCTCGCAAACTGACTGTGATATAGTTGCTTGCCGCCTTGAATTACAATAGCCACTCCGACTCCGATAAATAAAAGCGGAATCCATCCAAACATCAATGCATACATCACATTTTCAGACATCTTAGCCCTCCTCAAAATGTTATCTTTTATAAAAATAAAACATGCGTCCCGATAATCTGTAATATTATATTCCCGTCAAATCAAATGCCGGTATAAAACTCTCCTGCGCTGTTTCACCCTCCTGAATAAAAGCATTCTCAATTCCCAAATCCAACGCATATTGAATCACTTTCTCATACTCGCGTTTAGTCACCTTGCGGTTCAATTCGGGATACTCCGTAAACTCCCGCATGGGCGTATACTGGTTCATTAAACTGATAAAAATAGCATCGCCGTAAGTCTCATGCAAATAATCAGTCACAGCCTTCGCATTCCCCACGGCTCCCGGCATCACAAGATGTCTTACGATTACACCTTTTCGCATAAGACCCGTTTCTTCATCAAAGATAGGCTTCCCCGTCTGACGATACATCTCCTTAATTGCCCCTTTGGCAATCTCAGGATAATCTTCCGCCTTGGAATACGCCTTTGCAAGTTTTGCATCCATATATTTCAAATCCGGCAAATAAATATCCACCAAACCATCCAACATTCGCAACGTTTCCGGCTTCTCGTAGGAAGATGTGTTATACACAATCGGAATTGTTAGTCCTGACTTTCTTGCCATACGAATGCTTTCTGCCACTTGCGGCACATAATGACTCGCCGTAACAAGGTTAATGTTATTGCCACCTTCTCCCTGCAGTTTCAGGAATATTTCCGCAAGCGCCTCTATGCTTACTTCCTTCCCTACTTCACTTGCCGCAATAGACGCATTCTGACAAAAAATACATTTTAGATTGCATCCCGTAAAAAATACGGCACCGGAACCTTTATCCCCACTGATGACAGGCTCCTCCCAGAAATGCAGGGCCGCTCTTGCAATGCGAATTGCACTGCTCTCACCACAAAACCCTTTATCGCCGCTATCCCTGTTACTACCGCAATTTCTGGGGCATAATATGCAGTTGTCTGTATTCAAAACACTGTCTGTCGATGCCATAATTGACACACCTATTTCCTATAATGCTTTTATTATACTATATTTGTATCGATAATCAAGCACTCTCACTCTATCCTAAAGCAAAACAGACCGCAGAACTTAATCTGCAGTCTGTTATTAAAATTTTATTTTATAAATTTTCAAGTCTTTTACACCGTAAAAAGAATCTCTTTTATTCTCTTCCCTCAGCCACCGCCTTAGCAGCCTCTGCCTGAATTTCAGGATCGTAAGAAAGTACGGGTTCTTCATCCTTACCCTTAATTTTACGATTAATATAGTTACGTGTAATCTTAACTACTACCGGCGAAAGTGCAACAACACCTACTAAGTTGGGCATCATCATCAAGCCGTTAAAAGTATCTGAAATATCCCATGCAAGTGAAGATGTCATCAACGCACCTGATACAATCATAAGTACGAAAATAACCTTATAAATCTTGGTTCCGATGTTACCGAATAAGTATTCCACTGCCTTACCGCCGTAGTGTGACCAACCAAGAACGGTTGTAAAGGCAAATAATAACATTGCAATTGCAATAAACCACTCACCAGCCTGACCGAATACGTTACCGAAGGCCTGGGCAACCAAAGTCGCATCGCTTGTTCCTTCCACCGCAAGGCCGGTATCTAAATTAATAAAACCGGATGTAAGTACAACAAGGGCTGTCATGGTACATACTACGAAAGTATCCGCAAACACTTCGAAGATACCCCACATACCCTGTTTTACAGGTTCTACTACATCTGAGTTTGAGTGTACCATAACGGAAGAACCAAGACCGGCTTCGTTAGAGAACACACCTCTTTTACAACCCTGTGTAATCACTTCCTTAATTGCAATACCAACTGCGGCACCGCCGACAGCCTTGATACCGAAAGCAAATTTAAAAATAGATAAAAATGCAGGACCGATTTCTGTAATATTAAAGCAACATACAATAATCGCACCAAGTACATAAGCCACTGCCATAAAAGGTACAACCTTTTCCGCAACGGCTGCAATTCTCTGTAAACCGCCAAGAATAATCAAGCCGCCAAGAATCACAAGGGAAATACCGATAATCAAAGGAATCAATTCCACATTACCGAATACAATAACAGGCTCTACGTTTGCAAAAAATGCAGACTTGATGTTTAAGGTGATTTTATTTACCTGACCCATGTTACCGATACCGAAAGATGCAAGAATGGCAAAAATACTGAATAATACTGCCAATACCTTACCAACCTTCTCATAACCGATAGCTTTGCCAAGACCGTCCTTTAAGTAGTACATAGGACCTCCGGACCATTCGCCCTGGGCATTTCTTCTACGATAGTAGATACCGAGAACATTTTCGGAGAAGTTTGTCATCATTCCAAGAAATGCTGCAATCCACATCCAGAACACCGCACCGGGACCACCGATTACAATAGCGGTAGCAACACCGGCAATATTACCGGTTCCGATGGTTGCCGCTAAGGCTGTACATAACGCCTGGAACTGAGAAACGCTTTTCTCATCTTTTTTCTTCAGGGAATCTTTCTTGAACATTCCACCAATGGTCTTTTTCCACCAGTGACTGATGTGTGACACTTGGAAAAAATTCAACAGAATCGTCATTAATGCACCGGTACCGATTAAAATAACCAGACCAACCTGTACCCAGACGAAATCATTGATGGCACTATTAATTTTTGTTAATGTCTCCAAAAAACTCATACTTTAACTCCTTGTTTTCTTATGTTTATCTGCACCGGCTTATTCCGGAAACAATCATTACTTTTATAAAATTACTTCGTATTCCGTTACGTCAAGCACGGTATCACCGTCAATCTGAAGTGCCATAGGCGCATCAAAAGCCACCTTGATGTGATTGCCCTGATGAAGGGTAACGTGCTTTGTATACTTCGTATAACTACCGTCAAAAATCTTCGGGAAGATGGTCAACAACTTAATTCTGCCAAGTCCATGTACTACAGCAAGCGTCAATTTACCGGAATCACGTCTCTGCCCCGGTGCAACCTTCATACCGCCACCGTAATACTGTCCTTTCATAGATGCGGCAAGCCACACTTTATTATATTTTAACTCCTGTCCGTCAATGGTAATGGTAGCATTCGGCGCCTTATACTTAAACAGGCACAATCGAATTGCCAGAGTCGTATAATTTACCTTAGTCTTGCCGGCCGCACGCATTTTATCCGCATACTCACAGCACATCCCGTCGATACCGTAACCGATACCGTTGATAAACTTACACTCAATATCTTTTACCTTAACCGTAGGAAGATTCTGCATGTATTCGTTGATGGGACCTACATCGGTCTTACCGAGCACATCTTCCAAATCCACCAGGAAGTCATTACCGGTTCCGGTCTTGTAATGAAGCAGGGGACAGGGCAATTCCACACCGTCCAAATCATTTGCCAGGCGGTTCAATGTTCCGTCGCCGCCGCAAAGAATAAGCACGTCTTCCGCAGTTACACTTTGCATCCACTCACGTACATTAAGCCCCACCAAATCTACCAACTTGGCGCCTTCACCTTCTTTTGCTAAATACTCTTCTGCCTTCACTTTACAGGTCCCGCTGCTTGCTAACCCATTGTATAAAAGGTATTTCATCCTTTGTAACCCTTTCTTTTATCTTACGTATGCCTACAGTTACTTGACTTTTATAATCTGCGTTTCGGATATTATTCTTTCGAATATCCCTTCATTACTTTTTAGATATTCTCTTTCAGGAAATCATATACTCTGGCTGATAACTGTGCGGTATTTGATTCCGCAACTTCTTCCGCCGGAATCACATCGATACTCACATAAATATCTGTCTTTTTCCAAGGGAAATTGTGCTGTACCTTTCTTGTATTTTTTAAAGCCGCAATAACGATGGGGCACTTTGCCTTCGTCGCAATTTTAAAAGCACCGTTTTTGAACTCTAACAAAGGTTCGGAAGTTTTATTTCTGGTTCCTTCCGGGAAAATACCCACGGAAACCTGCTGGTTCTTCAAATATTCTGCTGCCTTATTAATCGTCACCAAAGCATTCTTGGGATTCTCTCTGTCAATGGGAAGAAAGCCTGCGTGATGCATCCACGCACCTGCGATAGGAAGGCTGAAATTCTCGGGTTTGGACACAAAGACCAAATCATTTTTACCGAATTTGGAAATACATGTAATCGGGTCAAAATTTGACAAATGATTTGCTACCAGAAGGTACTTGGTATCTCTGGGAATCTTCTCTGCGCCCACCATATGCACCTTGCTTCTTGAGAAGAAAAGCAAAAGTTTCATCGTCTCAGTTACAAAATAATTATAAAACTTGTTCGGCTTGGTAATTTCCTTCTTTTTGTTCAAGGTAAATGAGATGAGCAAAAGCCACAATGTAAAGATAATAATCCAAACCAGGAAAAATCCTGCCCACATACCGATAAAAATCAATATCATCCAGTACCATGCGGTAAAAAATCCCGTCACCGCCACAATTGCCGCAGCCGACAAAAATGCCAGCGCCAATAAAATATATAACATTTATCTTTCTCCTTATCTTTAGAGGTTTAATCCCTTTGCTTCGTCACAGCCCATAATGATATTCATACACTGGATTGCCGCGCCGGAAGCGCCTTTGCCGAGATTGTCAAACTGTGCGGAAAGAACAAAACGCTCTTCATTTCCGGTTACATATATTCTAAGACCGTCCCAACCGGAACATTCATTGCCGGGAAGCATATTGGCAGTTTCTTCTTCACTGCCAAGAGGCATCACCTTGATAAATTTTTCACCCTTATAATACTCATCAAAATAGTTCCACAATTCCTCAAGGCTCATCTTCTTCTGTAAAAAGTCCGCATAAAGAGGAACTGACACAACCATACCGCTGTAATAATCCGCAATAATCGGCGAAAAAAGCGGTTTTCTCTCAAGTCCCGTAATCGCCTGCATTTCTTTTAAATGCTTGTGGCTCTGAGAAAGCGCATACTCTCTGGGCGCGTCGTACATTTTCTCACGGTTTTCATCTTCGTAAACCGCGATTACCTTTTTACCCGCACCGCTGTAGCCCGAAATACCAAAAGAGGATAAGGGGCAGTCTTTTGCAATCAACTCTCCCGCGGTCAAAGGATATACCAAAGAAATAAAACCGGTAGCATAGCAACCCGGAACCGCAATTCTTTTACCGTTCTTAATTGCATCTCTGTGTTTCCCTGACAACTCAGGAAAACCGTATGCCCAGCCTTCGTTGGTACGATGTGCCGTAGATGTATCAATAATGGTTACATTTTCATTCTCCACAAGACTTACCGACTCAATACTTGCCGCATCGGGAAGACAAAGGAAGGTAATGTCGGATGCATTAATCATCTTCCGTCTCTCTTCGGGATCTTTACGAAGTTCAGGATTGATGGTAAGAATCTCCACATCATCTCTTCCCTGAAATCTTTCGTGAATACGAAGACCTGTGGTACCTTCGCTTCCGTCAATATATATTTTCTTTTTCATATGTAGCCTCCATTGCTCATAAAACCCTATTTTATATCATAACTCTATTTTGCTTTTAGGGCAAGAAAAAAAAGAGAAACCGCTAAAACGTTTTCTCCTTTTTTATAAAATCAATCACCTGCGCAATCCCTTAGGATAATGATTCTTAAGCATGCCGTTGCTCACCTTTCCCCAGCCTGCTGAATAGCCGTCCACGCAAACCAAAGTCCAGCCCTTGCCGCCATCCGTTACAAAAGACTCGCCGCGCAAATAACGCTCGGGGCCGTCATCCGCAGTTGTAAGCGCAAACGTATTTTTTGCATCTTCCGGTGCCAATGCCAATGCCAGCGAATGGGAGGGTTCAAAACGCTTCTTTTCAAACGTACCCATATGCAGCCCGGGACGCAACACTTTCAATCCCTTTAGATTCATCTCACAAGGCATCAGATATAAGGAATCGCCAAACAATACTTTCTCACCTACGGGTTCTTCTGCTAACGCATCCTTGATAAAATCCGCATAGAGTTTTTCCTGCTCACGGTCTAAAAGTTTCGCGTTCTTTTTGTTTTTATTCTTAGTATTTGCACCTGACGCAACAGCCGTTTTCGCGTTTATCGCCTGTAACGGTGTACCCGCCTCCTGCAACTTCTCTCCCTTATGTACCAGAAGCGCCGCAAAATGCCCCTCGCCGTTTATTTTATGAGGCCATAAACGGTGAGTATTTTTTACTCTTTCATCACCCTCAGCCCAGGCAGGATTGCCCTGCGCAAAACCGTCGTGGCCGTTTCCTTTTATCACCTCAAAATCCGGGTGACGCTCCAAGAATCGGTGCACGCACGCCTCGTCCTCCGCCGGTGCAAAGGTGCAGGTGGAATACACGATTCTCCCGCCGGATGCAAGCATTTTAACCGCCTCATCCAGAATCTCATCCTGCCTTTCGGCGCACATCAAAACATTCTCCAAGGACCACTGATTCACAGCTTCTTCATCCTTACGGAACATCCCCTCCCCGGAACAGGGCGCGTCCACCACGATACAGTCAAACCAATTCATAAAATGCACCGCCAGTCCCTGCGGTGTTTCGTTGGTTACCAGAGCATTGCGAATACCCATACGTTCAATATTCTGGGATAAAATTTTACACCGCGCCGGGTGAATTTCATTGCTTACAAGTATCCCCTCGCCCTGCATTGCTGCTGCCAACTGGGTGCTTTTCCCACCGGGAGCCGCGCATAAATCAAGAACACGTTCGCCGGGCTTTACATCTGCAAGTTCCGCTACCGACATTGCCGATGGCTCCTGCATATAATAAAGACCCATTTCATGATAGACATGTTTTCCGGGCCGTTCGTCCTTTTCATAATAAAATCCTGTTTTACACCAGGGCACCGGTGTCAGGCGAAAAGGCATCTGCACGCCAAAATCATCATATTTTATTTTCAACGTATTCGCACGCAAGCCACCGAAAGAGTCACGTTCGTAGGATTTTATAAAATCCTCATACTCCTCTCCCAAAAGGGCCTGCATACGCTTCGTAAAATCCTGGGGTAAATTCATGTTTTCCTCTTTTCAAAATATCCGTTTTGAATACTTCTCTTTTTCCGTTCTGTATCTGCTAATCAAGAATACTTTTCACAGCCATAATGTTATCATAATCCGCTTCATAGATTACCACGCCTTTGCGGGAATTGGCCGAATGAATAATCTGTCCGTTGCCGATATACAGTGCCACGTGAGTACACTTGCCGCTACCGTAACAGATAATATCACCGGGCTGAATCTCGCTGTAAGAAATACTTCTGCCTGCATTATTGTACTGCCCCGCCGGCGTACGGTCGATGGTATAACCAAAATCTTTATAGATAAAACAGGTAAAGCCCGAGCAGTCCGTCCCGCCCGAAAGAGACGTTCCGCCGTTGATATAACAATTACCCAGAAACTGCATCGCATAATCCACAATCTGCTGCCGCATCAAAGAAGTATCACCACCCGAAGCCGCTTCCTTGGCTTCTTCCGTCGCACTGCTGTTTTGCAACGCAGCCAACCGTTCTGCTTCCAGGCGGGCAAGTTCCGCTTCTCCTTGCGCCTGCTGTTCTTTTTCCAAACGTTCTTCCTCTTCTTTGGATAAAACGTCTTCCCATTGTTCCGGCGTTTCTATGTATGTTCTGTCTACGTCGCCGTTTAAAATAAGCAACGCCAATTCTTCTCCCGTTACCAGCAAATCAGAACGGATATATCCTTTGATACCGCCCGATTCGATTTCATACCAAATATCTTCCTCATCCTGTTTCTCGCCCGTAATGGTTACCACGGAATCTCCGTAAGCCTTACCGAGAATTTCAGACGCAGTACTTGCGTCACTTCGGACGTACACATAATTGCTCGCTACGGCAATGGCCACATTGCCTACTTTTCCTTCAATTTCCTTCCATAAACGCCCTTCTTCCGATAACACCTCAATGTTTGCACCGTAAAAGGCTTCCTCAGGAGTAATTTTAACCGACTCCCATTTATCCGTCATCGCATCTTCGGCATTCATCAAAGAAGCAACTCCCGCTTCCACATCAAAATCCGTTTCCGCTTGCGGCCCCTCCGCCTTGGCATTTTGAACACACACCAAAAAAACAGTTATCAATGCAATCAGCATTAAAACCGCCGCAGAAAAAACACTATTTACTTTGCAGAACAAAACTCTGTTTTTCATGGTTCTCTTTCCTGCTTTTTATGATTGCCGGTACTTTCCACAAACGCCGCTCGGCAAATCGCATCGCTGCCGAATTTTTTACGGATATCATCAATCGCCTTGTCAAGTTTTTCCAGTTTCTCATAATCCGTATTGTCAAAAAGACTCATCTGCCGGTTGTTCTCGCCATGGGATACCCTGCTTGTCTGCACTGCCAGCAGGCGAATGGGCGTCCCGTCCCACATCTCATCAAACAACTTACAGGCCGCATTGTGTATTTCTGCCGTAATATTCGTAGGCGATGTCAGTACCATCTGATGGGAAATATTACTTAAATCAAAGAAGCGTATTCCTACGCTTACCACTTCAATGCGCGCCTCATCCTCCCGCAATCGCCTTCCCACCTTTTCGGATAGGGACAACAGAATTTTCTTTGCTTCCGCCGCTTCCGTTACATCCGCAGGCAATGTGGTGGAATTACCGTATCCTTTGTTTTCCGCGGGCACCGGTTCCACCGGCGAATCATCCATACCGTTGGCAAACCGCCAGATGCATTCCCCATGCTTTTTTAAGTGACTTTTTAAAATTTCCGGATTCGTATTGGCCAAATCACCGATGGTTAAAATCCCCATGGAATTTAATTTTTTGGCAGACGCCTTGCCTACCGAAAACAAATCACCAACCGGCAGAGGCCACATTTTCGTTTTTATTTCATCTAAAAACAAGGTATGTAT
>X409_Impala__coassemble_530_pt1 | contig 14994 bp, 12 predicted proteins | sample X409_Impala__metabat2_low_PE_002 | metagenome-assembled genome bin X409_Impala
AAAAATGACCGATGGATTCGGATGCCTTCATTGCACTTTTATCCGGGAATATCTCTGCAGGTGCATCTATGATTTTCATTTGGTTTCCTCCTTCGTCTCTGCTCTTATGAGCATCAGACTCTATTCTTCCGAAACGGTTACTTCCTGCTCAACCGTTTCTTTCGTGTCCTCGGACACCTCGTTCTTCTCTTCTGCCTTTTTGGATTTTTTCAAGTGAAACATCCTGTCAAAATCTTCTTCCGAATACTTGAAGATAACCAACACCGCCAACAGCGCAAACGACACACAGATAAATGAATCCGCCACGTTAAATACCGGAAAATCAATGGCTTTGACATAAAACATATCCACTACATATCCTTGACAAAACTCACCACGGAACATTCTGTCAATCAGATTCCCGATAGCACCGCCGGCAAGGGTTACGGTCAAAATCTGCATCGGACGAAACTTTTTTTCATTCGGCAATTTGATATAAAACCATGCCATCAGCCCCAGCACAACCGGCGTAACAGCAACAAAAATCCACTGCTTGTTCTGAAGCATTCCCCAAGCCATACCTTTGTTTGGAATAACGTATAGTTCAAATACATCCTCAATCAGAACGACCGCATTGTACATACCGATTTTAGCAAGACATACTTCTTTTACCAACTGGTCAAGAAGCACCACTGCCGCCACACCCAGTATCGGCAAAATATATCGCATAAAAACTTTTTTCATCTAAAATAAAACTCCTGCAATTTCTAAGGCTTCGTCGCATCTCTGAAACACTGCCAAGCCTCTTCACTGTTTTCGCTTATAAAATATTCACGCCGTGTGCCTTGGCAATCTCATGCACTTCCTTCGGCCAGATAGACGACTGTACTTCGCCGATGTGGGCACGCTGCAAAAAGAACATACAGATACGTGACTGTCCGATACCGCCGCCGATGGTGTAAGGAAGATTTGCTTCCAAAACATCCTTCTGGAAGGGCATAACCGCTCTGTCCTCGCAACCTGAAATTTTAAGCTGACGGTCAAGTGCCTCCTCATCAACACGAATACCCATGGAAGACAACTCAAGGGCCATATCAAGCACGGGATAGTAAACCAGAATATCACCGTTTAAATCCCAGTCATCATAGTCCGGTGCACGTCCGTCGTGTCTTTCGCCGGAATTTAAAGCACCACCAATCTTGGAAAGGAACACAGCGCCCTTTTCTTTGGTAATTAAGTTTTCACGCTCCTTAGGGGTTTTATCGGGATACATATCCTCTAACTCCTGGGTTGTGATAAAAGTAATCTCATTAGGCAGGAACGGGTCCATAAAATGATACTTACCGCAGATATAATACTCTGTCTGCTTAATTGCCATATAAATACGGAATACGGTTTCTTTCAAGGTTCCTTCATTACGCTCGCTCTTATCGATGATGCGCTCCCAATCCCACTGGTCCACATAAATAGAGTGAATGTTGTCAGTCTCCTCATCACGACGGATTGCGGTCATATCGGTATACAAACCTTCACCCACTTCAAATCCGTATTCACGAAGGGCAAGTCTTTTCCACTTCGCAAGGGAATGTACGATTTCAACCTCAGCATCATCCTGTTCCTTAATGCCAAAGGTAACCGGTCTTTCCACGCCGTTTAAGTTATCATTCAGACCACTTTCCGGCTTTACAAAAAGCGGTGCGGACACACGGGTTAAGTTTAACGCCGATGCCAGGGCACGCTCGAAATAGTCTTTCACTTCTTTGATTGCAATCTCGGTTTCCTTAATAGGCTGGGGGCTCTTGTAGCCCTCAGGGATATAAATTCTACTCATAAAATCTTCTCCTGATTTTTATTTCATATCGAATTTCTGCTATTCTGCAGTTCACAGAACAGTTTTGGTTTTCTCGACAAAATATGTCAAAAAAATACATATGTACAATAACAAAGCAAGGGTTGAAGCAATTTTCAACCCTTAGTACTTCTTATAAATCACAGTTGTTTACGGTTCTGGGGAACGGAATGACGTCACGGATATTACCCATACCTGTTAAGTACATTACGCAACGTTCAAAACCAAGTCCGAAGCCTGCGTGTCTTGCAGAACCGTACTTACGAAGATCAAGATAAAAGTCATAATCTTCTTCGTTAAGTCCAAGCTCTTTCATACGTGCAGATAACTTCTCGTAATCATCTTCACGCTGACTACCGCCGATGATTTCACCGATTCCGGGAACAAGGCAGTCCATTGCGGCAACGGTCTTTCCGTCGTCGTTCAACTTCATGTAGAACGCCTTAATCTCCTTCGGATAGTCAGTTACGAATACAGGACGCTTGAAGATTTCTTCGGTAAGATATCTTTCATGCTCTGTCTGCAAATCGCAACCCCAGCTTACCTTATAATCAAAATTGTCATTGTTCTTTTCAAGGATTTCAATTGCTTCCGTATAAGTTACGTGACCGAATTCGGAATTCATAACGCCTTCCAATCTTTCGATAAGACCTTTATCAATGAAGTTGTTAAAGAATGCCATTTCTTCGGGTGCATTCTCAAGCACGTAACGAATGATGTATTTAATCATACTTTCCGCAAGCATCATATCATCTTTCAAATCTGCAAAAGCGATTTCCGGCTCAATCATCCAGAACTCTGCCGCGTGACGTGTGGTATTGGAATTCTCCGCACGGAAGGTAGGTCCGAAGGTATAAATGTTACGGAACGCCATTGCGTAGGTTTCACCGTTTAACTGACCGCTTACGGTAAGGTTTGTATTCTTACCGAAGAAGTCCTTGGAATAATCTACTTTACCATCTTCTGTCTTAGGCACGTTGTTTAAGTCCATTGTAGTAACGGTAAACATTTCGCCTGCACCTTCACAGTCACTGCCTGTAATTAAGGGGGTGTGAACATATACGAAATCTCTCTCCTGGAAGAACTTATGAATTGCATAAGCACAAAGAGAACGCACACGGAACACTGCCTGGAACGTATTTGTTCTGGGACGTAAATGTGTCATGGTACGAAGATACTCTAAAGTATGTCTCTTCTTCTGCAAAGGATAATCCGGTGTAGATGCACCTTCTACCACGATTTCTGTCGCCTGGATTTCGAAAGGCTGCTTTGCTTCCGGTGTTGCCACCAATTTACCTTTTACGATTAAAGCGGTACCAACGTTTGCCTTGCTGATTTCCGCGAAATTATCCATAGTATCGTGATAAACCACCTGAAGGGGCTCAAAGAATGTACCGTCATTTAATACGATAAAACCGAACGTCTTGCTGTCACGGATACTGCGTACCCAGCCGCCCACTTCGATTTCTTTGTCCAAATACTGTTCTCTGTTTCTGAAAAGTTCTCTTACTGATATGAGTTCCATACTGGTCTCCTTGTTTCTCTACTGCTTTTATGTTTTTTATTTATTATAAAATGAATTTCATTCTTTTATATCGTGTTATGGTAAAAAAGTCAATACAACCTGTGATATAAACACTTCTCACCCATAACACAAACTTGATTATAACGCAGAAAGTCGTAGTTTACAAATGTTTTTTGCGGGTTTTGTATTTTTTATTGCAGTTACACCTTCTTAATCGGATGCCTGATCACGGTCTTCCACTTCTCCGGTGCCACCTTTCTCGCATCTGACATATAGATCTCGTGATGCAGGCGTTTGGCATTCATATCGTTTACATACCCATTCTCGCTCAAATATGCATCCATAATCGCCACTGTTGCAGGCTCATCATCAAAGGGTCCCAAATGCATAATCTGAACGCAAAGTCCCTCATCAACGGTTAAAAACTCCGCAGACGAACAATCCAGTTTCTTCTTTTTCGTTGCCGTTTCAACCGCCCATGCGAAGTCCTTTTCCGTTATAAAATCCGGCAAACGAATAACGGATATCCAGTTGAATTTGTCTTTACTTCCGTAATCAACGCCCTCTATATCCTCCTGCCACCAAAAGCCTTCCAAGGGCGGAACAACATATTCAAAGAATCCTTCAATCTTATAATCTGTTTTATAACTCATTTTTAAGGTATAAGCCACCGCATACAAAACACCGATTGCCTGTTGATATGCACCGCCTTCTTCGTTAGGATTGCCTTTACCCCTAACAGCAATATAGTTGGCTTTGGGCACCGTCACAATTTGCGGTTTATTCCCGGGCATATAAAATTCTTTGTATTCTTTCTTATAATCAAATGCCATATGTTATGCCTCCCTATTTTTATCTATTTCTCCCCAACCTTGCAAATTTCACACCATACGCTTATAATCAAAGTAGTGTAAAATATATCTTTTCGGGGGAAATTCTTATGTTACAACGTATTACTCAAATTTTTACTTCCGTTATCTGTATTGTTTTATTTTTAGGTTCCGGCTATGTATGCCGTTATCTCGGCATATCCGCCGAAACCAAAACATTGCGATTTATACTTTTCTTTTTCGGTGTTTTCTTGTCCACCCTTTTGGTTGAATATCTTTGGAGTCTCTATGCCACCAAAAAAATCAACAAGTTACGTCCGCTTCTGTTTAAAAACGGAGGCAATCCCCATCTTTATATGAAAGAAATCAACCAATTAATCAAGGACACCACCAACACTACCGTTCACACCCTTTGCTACATAAATCTTGCCGCAGCGTACAGTTTGCTTGGCGATTATCGTGCCGCCAAAGAACACTTGTATAAAGTAGATACCAGACTGTTAAAAGAACCCGTACTTACCAATTACTGGATTGCTTATATCGGGCATCATTTTGAGGCCGGCGAATACGAGTTTGCCTTACAATGTATGGACGAACATGCCACACAGTTACATCAGTACAGAACGCACCCTGAGTTAGGCGGCTTCATTGTCACGTTGGAACTGTTTCGCAAACTTGCTCTTAACGAGACGGAAGGTCTTATGCAGGAGTTGGAAGCCGCACGTCGCAACTGGCCCGGTGAAGCCTATGTGGATGATTTTGATTTGTTGGCAAAACGCATTATGGAAAAAGTTTAAAACAACACTTCCATATCACACAGCAACTGCTCGGTCTTTTCTAACAAAAGCACCTCATCCTTTTCAATCAGACCGTGCTTCTCGTACTTTAATTCAAAGCCCGGCGTGCCGGTGCGGACAAACTGCATTTTGCCGTCGTATTGTTTTAAAAAGTTTTCCAAATTCTCCGTTTTAACCGGCGCGTCCGGTTTGACGGAGATTTTAATTTTACCAAAGGATCCTTTGATTTCGGTTACATACATACGATGGGCTGTGGCACGAATTAAGGCAATGCGGAGAAGATGTGCCGCGGGCTTTGGAATCGCACCAAAGCGGTCCAAGAGTTCCTCTTCCGTCTGCTCGTAATCAGTCTTACCTTCGATGGACGCAATTCGCTGATAAATCTCCAACTTCTGCACTTCGTTCACAATGTATTCCATGGGAATATAGGCATCCACGTCCAAATCCACTAAGGTTTCGAAATCCTCCTGTACGGTTTCGCCCTTCTGCTTCATTACCTCGGCGTTCAGCATTTTACAATAGAGTTCGTAGCCTACCGCCTCCATATGACCGTGCTGTTTTAAGCCAAGGATATTTCCGGCACCGCGGATTTCCAAATCGCGCATACTGATTTTAAAACCGCTGCCAAGTTCGGTAAACTCACGAATCGCCTGAAGACGTTTCTCTGCATCTTCTTTGAGAATTTTATTTCTGCGATACATTAAGAAGGCATAGGCCGTCTTGTTGGAACGCCCCACGCGACCGCGAAGCTGATACAACTGCGACAAGCCAAGTCTGTCGGAATCGTGAATAATCATGGTATTTACGTTGGAAATATCAAGACCGGTTTCAATGATGGTGGTTGACACCAGCACGTCGATTTCGCCGTTGATAAAATCATACATAATCTGTTCCAGTTCGTTTTCCTTCATCTGTCCGTGGGCAAAAGACACCCTTGCTTCCGGCACAAGGCGGGACACCATTGCTGCCACATCTGCAATGTCTAGTACGCGGTTATAGACATAGTAAACCTGACCGCCGCGGGCAAGTTCTCGGACAATCGCCTCACGCACCATCTCCTCGTTATACTCCATAACAAAGGTCTGGATGGGCAGTCTGTCCTGAGGGGGCTCTTCTAAGATACTCATGTCGCGAATTCCGATTAAACTCATATGCAGGGTTCTGGGAATCGGTGTCGCGGTTAAAGTCAACACATCCACATCCTCGCGCAGACGCTTGATTTTTTCTTTATGGGTAACGCCGAAGCGTTGTTCTTCATCTATGATTAAAAGTCCCAGATTTTTTAAACTTACATCATCGGATAAAAGTCTGTGGGTTCCCACCACGATATCCACCATACCTTTTTTCAGGTCTTCGATGGTCTTTTTATTCTGAGTAGGCGTGCGGAATCTGGATAGAAGTTCAATCCGCATAGGGAAGTCTTTCATTCGCTGCACAAAGGTATTGTAATGCTGCTGAGCTAAAATCGTGGTAGGCACTAAGTACACCACCTGCTTTCCTTCCATAACCGCCTTAAAAGCAGCGCGGATTGCAATCTCTGTTTTTCCGTAACCTACGTCACCGCAGATTAAACGCTCCATGATTTTACCGCTTTCCATATCCGCCTTGGTAGCCTCGATTGCGGCAAGCTGGTCCTCAGTCTCCTCATAAGGGAAAAGTTCCTCAAACTCCTTCTGCCAAACCGTATCCTTGCCGTAACGGTAACCGTTAGCCTGCTGTCTCTTGGCATAGAGTTCCACCAGTTCCTTGGCTACGCCGGATACAGCCTGACGCACCTTGGTTTTGGTGCGGTTCCACTCCTGAGTGCCAAGTTTATTGATTTTCGGCTTCTTGCCATCCGCGGAAGAGTACTTCTGGATCATATCAAAAGCCGTGGCCAGCACATAAAGATTCGCATTGTCTTTATACTCGATTTTCATATAATCCTTGGTGACACCGTCGGTGGAAATCTTCTCGATACCGCGATAAATTCCCATACCGTAATTTTCGTGCACCACATAATCGCCCACTTTTAACTCTGAGAAATCTTTGATTTTCTGCCCGGTATAAGCGGATACTTTTTTCTTCTTTTTCTTTCGTTCCGCACCGAAAATATCCGTATCCGAAAGCACAACAAAACGAATCAGGGGGTATTCAAAGCCCTGACGCACTTTACCGTAAAACGTCATTACCGCACCGGGTTCCAACTCCCGGTCTCTATTCTCACTGTAAAAAGCATGCACGCCCTCTGCCGTAATATCTTCTGCCAGACGCTTCGCACGTGTCCTTGAAGAAGATACCACCAGCACGCGGTAGCCGTTCTTTTTGAAGCGTTTTAAGTCCTTCATCAACTGTTCCACACTTCCGTTGTAAGGCGAAATGGAAATGACCTGTAACGGCAAACGTTCCACAAACTTAATGGGACTTTTGGTGTAATCAAGAACCGACACTGCGACAAGAGATTTCTTTTGCAAATCCGCATAAGTTGCTTTCAACGATTGTAAAAGTGCCATCTGCCCGGGCAATACGTAGCCCTTCTCGGCGCGGTGGCTCATGCTGTCGGCAAACTCCAATTCCACAGCCTTGCCGTGCATATCAATCTTGGAAATTTCATCTAAGAAAATACCGACTTTGCGCTCACCGAATAAATCCAGAAATTTCTCTGCTTCCGGATAAAAATAACGGATATAACTTTCCAGATTGCAGAAATTTTTAAATTCTTCAATCTGCTCTTTTAACTCTTCAAACTGCTTCTTGATGCGGTAGGCCTCTTCGGTCTTAAAAGCATCCCGCAGGGTCTTTTCATTCTTCTTCGCATCTTTTTCAATGCGCTTTAAACCTTCTTCCAAAACCGCTTCCGACACAAGCATTTCGGTCGCCGGATATACGGTGATGCTTCGAAGTTTCTCGATGGAACGCTGGCTTTGTACATCAAAACTACGGATGGAATCCACCTCATCGCCCCACATTTCAATTCGAAACGGATTCTCTTCCGTCAAATCAAACACGTCAATAATGCCGCCACGGATTGAGAACTGCCCCGGTTCTTCCACCTGAGATACGTTGCGATATCCCATCTCACTTAAGCGGTATGCAATGGCTGACTCCTCGGCTACGGCACCTTTTTTCAGTGATAAAATATTCTTCTCATAAACCGATAAAGGCACCACGGGGTGCATAAAAGAATCAATTGTAGTTACAATTGTAATTTGATTGCCTTCCAAGATTCTGCGGATTACCCGCATGCGCTCGGTGGTAATCCTGTTTCCGAATACGTCGGCCTGATAAAAAATCAAATCCTTGGCAGGATAGTAGCACACGGACTTATCATAAAAAGAATAGTCCTGCGCAATCTCCTTCGCTTTCAGTTCATCGTAGGTTACGATTAATTTCACATCATAATCGCCCGCCAGACCGCTGATCAAATGCAACTTCTGGCTTTCCGCGCAACCGGTGACTTCCACCGGGCCGGCATTTTTACGAAGGAGGTCCTGCACCTTTTCATACTCCGCCAGTTCCTGTAGCGGTGCATTTAATAAATTCATAGTTACCTCGCTTTTATGGTGGACGAATCCCCAAGATAACTATATTCTCGTCAGGCACGCTCTCGCTGCTCGACACACGTAGCGGTACATACGGTTCTAAAATACAGAACCTAGTACCGACGGCGTCGAAAGCACCTTCCTTAGAATATAGTTATCTTGGGCATTCTGTTTTACAACAAAAAATATCAGTTAGAAATACTACTCATTACTTATTTTGCATATACATGATTTTTACTCCTGCGCTACCTTCCGGTTAAAACGGTTCATGGCCTCGTCCACTTCATCTGCCATAATCAGTTTCACGGCTTCGATACAACGCTCTGCGGCGTCTTTCTCCAGTTTGATTTCATCCTCTGTAAAATGTCCCAGCACATAGTCTGCCAAATCCATTTTGGAAGGCTTCTCGCCTACGCCTACTTTGATTCGCAAGAATACATCATTGCCCAAATGCTGCAAAATATTCTTAATACCGTTGTGACCGCCTGCACTGCCCTTGGTGCGGATGCGAAGTCCGCCCACGGGAAGACTGATATCATCGTAGATGATAATCAGCTCGCTCTCCGGGTCCGCCTTATAATAGTCTATGAGCTCCCGGACACTTTCACCACTCAAATTCATAAAAGTCTGTGGTTTTGCAAGAATTACGCGCTGACCTTCGATCACGCCCTTGCCCACCAGTGCCTTGTGCTTTTTATCCAAAACATCGATGTTGTATTTGCCTGCCAGTGCATCAATCACCGAAAAACCGATGTTGTGTCTTGTGTTATTATATTTTAATCCCGGATTGCCCAGGCCTACGATAATGTACATAGTTGTCCTCTTTCTTTTTCTAAAAACATATTATACCTTATCAGGTATAATTCCAACCTCTTTCATTGATTTTATACCCGATGGGGATTATTGTAATTGTATTTCTGTTAGTTCTTTTTCCTACTCAATCCACTGTATAAAAGCAGTTTTATCCGCACAGTTATATCCCGCACTCTCATAAAAACGCAGAGTTGATTCTTCTTTGGAACCGGTCAGCAACATCATTTTATAACAATTCATCTGCGTTGCAATTTCTTTGGCGAAATTTAAACATTCCTTCGCATACCCTTTGCCGCGATAGTCCCCGTGCGTTACCACGTTCTCAATAAAAGCGTAGGGTCTTATGCCCCTCGTCAAATTAGGAATAATCACGCATACGCAGGAAGCTACGATTTTATCATCTGCAATTTTTACAATAATATGGTGATTGACATCCTGCATAATGGTCTGCCAGGTCTCCTTCAAATGTTCGCTTTCCCCGGGCACACCGGTTTCGTGCAGATGTGTATACAATTCTAACAGTTGGTTTAATTCGTTTTCCTTGATTTCTCTGACCATGGGTTTCTTGCCTTTCATATATAACTGCTTTCATAATATGACATTTTAAGCGTGATTGCAATTTGAAATAAAAAAAAGAAAAGCAGCCGTAAAAGCCACTTTTCTTAATCTGTACTGCAAACCTACGCTATAACTTATCTTCTTTTTGACTTCCGCTTAAACAATATAGCAAATAGTAATCCTGCAAATAATACTACAAAACATCCGCTATATAGTATAAGATTTGGCATTACACCACCCGTGGTGTTTCCGCCAAAATTCATATCCGGCACCCCACCGTTCTCACCCATTTCTCCAAACGGAACAAAACTCTCCATTTCCTGTGGTCCGCCAAACTGTGATGGGTCAAACCCTTCCGGCATTTCTCCGCCAAACTGAGGCGGGTTAAATCCATCCGGCATCTCTCCGCCAAACTGTGACGCATCAAACCCTTCCGGCATTTCTTTTCCTTCCATAACTTCTACATTTCCTTCCTCACGATTGCTTCTATTGTTAAAATCATGTCCGCCTCCCATATTCATAGTCCCCATAACGGACAAATCAATATGCGATGCATCAATGAGTGCATTTGAATCTGACTGTTCCTTTGCAGTAGATGGAATGATTCCCTTGAGTTGTCCATCAATAGACTGCCCACGTAACTCAACCACCTCACGCAGTACCTCTAAGGCTTCTTCGTATTCTGCATAAGTATAAAGTGCATTAGGGTCTGCTTTTACCAGTTCATCAATCTGTGTACGAGTGCGATTATAAAACGTTTCAAATCCTCCGCCAAGTAAATACTCATCTACAAGTCTCTGCATATATTGGTAATATTGCTCATGATATTCTTCATTTTCTAACAGACTGTCAAAAAAAACCGTTCCGGAAAAAGCATTATCTATTGCATCATTAACCGTAGCGGTTGCGTCGCTTGACGAATTCCCGCCGGGGCCGCCCATTCCTCCCATTCCGCCAAGTGAAAGATTATAATCCCAAGGCAGAATATTGAGCATTCCGTCTGATTCATAAAGATAATAATTATGAGCCATCATACCCGAAAGACTATCCGTATTCACAGAGAATATATGAACAGCAGCATATTTCAGAAGATTATCGATATCCATATAAGTTTCCAACTCTGTTCCTTCAGATATATTCCGTAAAGCTGTTACAACCCTTCTATGGTCTGTTTTAGTGGTATCTGTAACTTCACAGTTCCATATCGTCGAATAACTATCTAAATTATCATCTGTATAATTCAGATTTGCACCGCTTCCGCCGGTCATAAAACCAAATCCATCCATATTTCCGAAATTCATACTGTCAGGCTTATAAAGTTCACCATAATCAGCGCCGTAATTGCGAAGCATAAAACTTTCCTCCACTGCTTCAAGCGCCAGATAAACGCCCCAATATTCTCCGTTTACGGAAATTTTGGCATAATTATAGAGAGAGGCATCCGCTCCCATATACTGAAACATATCATAAATCAATGCTTCTTTCATATTGGTAGCATCTGCAAAATTGTTGTTTAAAATAAGCTTATCCAGTCCATAACAGGTTTGTCCGTCCACAAATTGGTCAAACTCAAGTTTCAGACTATATCTGTCATTATCCGGTTCAGCAGCAATTAAACTTAGGCTTGTATTTCCTTTCGGGCGAATACCGACATTATAAAAGCATTCCCCGTTTACTTCCACATCACATTGATAATATTCTTCCGCAATTGCATTAGAAAGCATCTTCTCCCATTGCTTTTCGTCCATAATGATGTTGATACTGATGATTTCACTTGTATCAAATAACCTTGATTCATATTCCATTGTAATGCCCGAACCACCCAGGGCATTTTCTACATCATTTGAATAACCCGCCGCACACAAGCATAAACATACAGCAATCGCCATGATTACAGCAACTATTTTCGTTATGTGTTTATTTGCAATCATGTGTACCTCCGTTCTTATGACATATACTCGCCGTTATAGCTTACAAGGGTTGCACTCTCAACATCTTCCACATCATGGATTCTGTTTACAAAAGTTGTGGTTGCATCTTTTGTACGAAGTTCACAAGTCATTTCGATTCCGGATACATTTATGGTTTTTGACTTCACGATATAATGTTCAACACTCTTATCCAATATGTCTAACACAGTTTCTTCTGCTTTTTCATTTTTGCAGTTAAGAATCAATATATATGGATTATTTCTGATTTTACGATTTGCAAACAGCAGTAAAATAATGCCGATTATAACAGAACCGATAATAGCCAACGGTATCATTCCGGCACCAACAACAATTCCGACTGCAAGTGACCAAAACAGGAAAACGATCTCAACCGGTTCTTTTATGGCAGTTCTGAAGCGCACAATAGAAAGCGCACCAACCATACCAAGAGAAAGAACCACATTAGATGTTACAGCCATAATAACTAATGTTGTAACCAATGAAAGCCCGATGAGTGTTAATGCAAAACCGTTGGAATACATTACCCCTGTTAATGTCTTCTTGTATACAATAAATATAAACAGTCCGATCAGCAAAGCAACTACCAATGCCAATATAGTATCTAAAACAGAAAACTCAGTTACGCTATTCAAAAAACTTGATTTAAAAATATCGTTAAAATTCATTTTATTATCCTCCAATTTTAATTAACCAAACCGACGACATACTGCGTATTTAGAAAATGACTGTTGACGTATTCCCTCTGTTTGAATAAGATCTGCTATCACTTCCGGCATAAACTCGTCATATTTTACCTCAAGAACAATTTGCCCGGGATAATCCAGTGCGCTGATATCATACATATTTTTTTCAAAAAATTCCCTTTGGAACAAACTTGTTCTGATATCAGAATCAAAAGTAATCCTCACATTCCCAACTTCATAAACATATGGCTCCCTTTTATATGAAACCATAACTCTGGGCTTAAGTTGTTGACTGTTTATTTTGAAATATAACTCACGAACGATTTCGCTCTCGTGCGTACGCATCCAATTTGTCTGTCCCGATAAAAGTGACCTGCACTCTTCCTCTGTAATGATTGCATCCAATTTTAAACACAGGTTGTTATATTTTATTTTCTTTTCCAACGTGATATAGGAAAAATCGTCATTATAATAACGAATTCTAAACTTTTCCCTTTTCTGCAACCCATACTTCTTTTCCCGCAAGGCCTTGTCATCCACATTGTCAAAATAGATACTTCGAATCAAATACCGGCCATCTTCAAAAACATGATTATCAGCTTTCATAAACGGACGTATTCTTTGCCGAATTGCCAGATATTCTGCAAAGTTTATTTGATATTTTAACTCATGCCTGTAAGCTTCTTGTCGTTCCAATACCGCATCTCCTTTCTGCTTGATTGTTTCAGTTTAATAAATGTTCCTAAAATGAACCTGAAAAAGTAAGTGTAAAAAATATGAACTTTTATATCGGTTTTCGCACATCTCACACAACCACATGTTATAATAAAATCGGTAAAACATATTTCAACCTGATTTTAACTTAATATATTATACTATTTTCATAGTGGAGGTATTGGTTATATGAAAGTACTGATTGCAGAAGACGAAATTTCAATTGCAAATGCACTGAAAGTAATGCTGACTAAGAATAAATATATTGTAGATGTGGTATATAACGGCAACGAAGCTCTTGAGTATATTACTCAATTTTCTTATGATGTGCTGATACTGGATATTATGATGCCGGAAACGGATGGTCTGACGGTATTAAAAGAAATTCGCAAGCAAGGCATTACTACCCCCACTCTTTTTTTATCTGCCAAAAGTGACATTGAAGACAAAGTAATCGGATTGGATGCAGGCGCTGATGATTATTTAGCAAAACCTTTTGCTTCCAAAGAATTTTTAGCCAGAGTAAGAGCTCTCACCCGCAGAAGCGAGGCTTTTAGCACGAACATAATGACACTGGGTAATACAACGCTGGACTGCAACTCGTACACATTATACACAGATAAAGCCGGTGTTCGCCTGAACAACAAAGAATTCCTGCTTATGGAACTGTTTTTGCGACATCCCCGCCAAGTATTTTCTACGGAACGCTTGATGGATAATGTCTGGGAACAAGACAGCAATTCCGAATTGGATGTTGTTTGGACGTACATTGGATTCTTACGAAAAAAATTAAAATCCATTGATTCAAACATCGAAATTAAAACCATCCGAGGAGCAGGTTATTTATTGGAGGAACGTATATGTTAAAGAAGTTACGCTGGCGTTTTATCACCGTTGCAATGATTGCATTTTCTACTGTAATGATTGTATTACTCTTAATTATTAATATCGCAACCTATAGTAACATCACTCATCAACTGGATGAAACGTTGCATATGCTTTCTAAAATGGAAACAGAATATAAAATCCCTGTTTCTCCCGGCAATTTTCCTACTCCGCCGTCTAACAGGGATTTCTCACCTGAATTCCAGTATATGCTTCGTTTTTTTGCTGTATATATAAATGAGCAAAACGAAGTAATAAAAGTTAACCAGGACTATATTGCTTCCATTTCAAAAGAGGTTGCTGCAAACTACGCTAATCAGGCAATAAGCAACAACCAAACAAGCGGATATTATAATAGCTACCGTTATCTTGTTACCAACACACCTGACGGCAAAATTATAATTTTCCTCAATTCCGAACGTGAATTGCAATTACTAAAATCTCTCTTATTATCAACTTTAAGTATTGCTGTCTGCTGTTCAATTGCCGCTTTTATCCTTACTGCTATTTTTTCAAAAAAAGCCATCGCACCATATGTGCGCAATATCGAAACCCAGAAACAATTTATTACCGATGCCGGACATGAACTCAAAACTCCTTTAACTGCAATTGCTACCAGTGCAGATGTTCTTGCAATGGAATATGAAAATAATGAATGGATACAAAACATTCAAAATCAATCCAACCGAATGTCTAAATTAATAGCAGAACTTATAACCCTTTCACGCCTTGACGAAGAACGGCCATTTCCAAATATGACCAAATTTGCACTTACAGAAGCGATATGGGAAATAACGGAACCCTTTTCCTCTCTTGCAGAAGCAACCGGAAAAGAATATGAAAATAATGAATGGATACAAAACATTCAAAATCAATCCAACCGAATGT
>X409_Impala__coassemble_540_pt1 | contig 14585 bp, 11 predicted proteins | sample X409_Impala__metabat2_low_PE_002 | metagenome-assembled genome bin X409_Impala
TCTATGGACACTTTAAAACTGGAGATTTTCTTTTGAATCATTTCCGCAAGAACAAAAAATTCCTCTTTTTGTTCATCCGAAAGTTTATTATCAGAGATTAATTCAGTCTTGGCCTCTGATAAATTACGATAATAAAGCCTACGGCTCTGTCCGTTAAAATACTCATAAAACTGCAAATCATCCGTTTCATAACTGTATTCCATAAAAACGCCGTCGTGCAAGGACATAAAACGGCGATACTTCTCAATCTGTTCCGTTACAACCTTGTAACGATCCGTAATCGCCATAATATCTGAAATTTCCATTTCAAAAAAGCGAACACCCTGAATCATCTTACCCTCGTAAGAAATCTTCATATAAACACAGCGATAGGTGTCAACATCCGTAAGAAAACGCACAAACATACATTGAGTTTCCTGTTCAATATATGTAAGCGCTTCCAAAAAAGTATCCAAATCATCCGGATGCAAGAGATCTTTTAAGGAAAAACCACTCTTTTTACCGACCAAATGATAAAACCGTTCATCTGCGTTCACAATACCATAAAAACCGTCTTTAATCGTGGCTTTGCCATAATATATATTAAACTCTCCTGCTCCGACCTTATACTCTGTAATATTCAATCCAAATCCCCCCATTACAACATATAGGTCAAATCAGTTTTATCTCTTCACCGGGGTATATTATTCAAATAACATACCCCGATGATAAATTTATCATAGCACAGTTATAAATGCTTTTCAAATACTTTCTTTTATGAAAAACACTTTCCCTTTTTCTCCTATGCGTTCCATAAAAGCAATCGCTCTATTACTTCCCTAACGCGCCCGCAATATCTTCTCTCATATCAATTACTGCCTGACGTGCAGCGTCCGCGTAACCTGCCTCACCGAAGGAAGCATACTTCTCATTCTGGTAAGCCGCAATGATACCTCTTGAAGAGTTAACGATTGCACCAAGTCCGTCCTTGTTGAAGAAGTGTACCAAATCGGCACCCTTACCGCCCTGCGCACCGTAACCGGGCACTAAAATATAAGACTTCGGCATAATGTCTCTTAAGATTTTACCCATTTCAGGATAAGTCGCACCAACAACGGCGCCTACGTAACTGTAGCCGTTGGAACCCATGCAATCAGCACCCCATTCGTCTACCTTCCGGCCAACCCATTCATATAAAGGCTTACCGTCAATCAATCGATCCTGGAATTCACCGCTACTGGGGTTCGAAGTTTTCACAAGGATAAAAATACCCTTCTTTTCTTCCTTACATACATCGATAAATGGCTTCACACCGTCAGAACCAAGATAAGGATTTACGGTTGCAAAATCTTCATCAAAAGGAGCATAGGTATTACCGCCAATGGTAATTTTACCCAAGTGACCGGTTGCATATGCACTTGAAGTAGAACCGATATCGCCTCTCTTAATATCACCGATAATCACAAGGTCTTTTTCTTTACAGTAATCCAAAGTCTTCTTGTATGCAATCAAACCTTCCACACCAAACTGCTCGTACATGGCAATCTGAGGTTTTACGGCCGGAATCAAATCATAAATGGCATCAATCAGACCCTTATTATACTGCCAGATTGCTTCTGCCGCACCTGTTAAAGTCTCGCCATATTCTGCAAAAGCATTCTTCTTAATGCTTTCGGGAATAAATTTCATCATAGGGTCAAGTCCTACTACGATGGGAGCATTGGTTTTCTGAATTTTGTCGGTTAATTTCTGAATCATGGTCGATTTCCTTTCTTATCCTTACAAAAAGCGTCTAACGTATCGTCAGACGCTTTTTTATCGTTTCATATAAAGCGAACTCTAATCGTTTGCTTTTTATCCTAACACGTTTTGATTGTGCTTTCAAGCAGTTTAAACGGAAACTGCCGCTTTCTCATCCACATATCTCTTAATATTGGATGCATTCACATACTTCTTCACTTCATTTCCTCTTACAACAACCAGTGTAGGCGCGGTCATAATACCATATTTCTGTACCAATTCCGGATTCTCTGCTGCGTCCAATACCACATATGCTTCATTCTGAAGATATTCTTTGGCAATCTTGCAGTTCGGACAGGTCTTGGTTGTAAAAAGATATTTTACCTCGCTGACAGGCTCCAATGTAATGTCATTGTCCTTTTCGTAACTTGTCAAGTTCACTGCCTGCTGTACGGGAACCTTTAATACAGAATTCTCGATATCGTACTCGGTACGGTTCTTGTATTCCTGTAACTTACCGTCATTCCAGTTCTGAACCGGTCTGTAGTAACCTGTGATACGGCTATAGATTTCAGTCTTGGCACCACATTCGGGACAAGTGGTCTGCTCGCCTGCAAGATATCCGTGATTCTTACAAATTGAGTAAGTAGGTGACATTGTATAGTAAGGCAACTTGTAATTTTCTGCAATGGTTCTAACCAGTTTTGCAGCAGCCTTCCAATCAGGAAGTTTCTCGCCCAAGAATGCGTGGAATACAGTACCTGAAGTGTAAAGTGTCTGTAATTCATCCTGGATATCCAAAGCATCAAAAATATCTGTTGTATAGTCTACAGGCAAGTGTGAGGAGTTGGTGTAATAAGGTACATCACCCTGCTTACCTGCTGTCTTAATATCCGGCCATCTCTTGCGGTCATGCTTTGCAAGACGATAGGTTGTACTTTCTGCAGGAGTTGCTTCCAAGTTGTATAAATCACCGTATTCTTCCTGATAATCAGAAAGACGGTTTCTCATATGATTCAATACTTCCTTGGTAAATTCCTGGGTTTCCTTTGCAGTCATGTCTGCTCTTAACCAGTTCGCATTCAAACCAACTTCATTCATACCAATCAAACCGATGGTTGAGAAGTGATTGTTAAAATGTCCTAAATAACGCTTGGTATAAGGATATAAACCTTCATCCAACAATTTAGAAATAACGCCACGCTTAATCTTTAAACTTCTTGCGGAAATATCCATTAATCGGTTCAATCTCTTGTAGAAGTCATCCTTGTTTGCAGAAAGATAAGCGATTCTTGGCATATTAATGGTAACAACACCTACACTACCTGTACTTTCGCCGGAACCGAAGAAACCACCGCTCTTCTTACGGAGTTCTCTTAAGTCAAGACGAAGACGACAGCACATAGAACGAACATCACTGGGTTCCATATCGGAATTGATATAGTTTGAGAAGTAGGGTGTACCATACTTCGCTGTCATATCAAACAACAACTGGTTGTTTAAGTTATCAGACCAGTCAAAATCACTGGTAATTGAGTATGTAGGAATGGGATACTGGAATCCGCGTCCGTTTGCATCACCTTCAATCATAGTTTCAAGGAATGCACGGTTAACCATATCCATTTCTTTTTTACAATCTTTATAGCAGAAATCCATTTCCTTACCGCCAACCAATGCAGGAAGTTCTGCCAAGTCGTTAGGAACGGTCCAGTCCAAAGTAATGTTGGTAAAAGGTGCCTGGGTTCCCCAACGGCTGGGTGTATTTACACCATATACGAAGGCTTCAATACATTTCTTAACTTCGCTGTATGAAAGGTTATCTACTTTTACAAAAGGTGCAAGGTAGGTATCAAAAGATGAAAATGCCTGTGCGCCTGCCCATTCGTTCTGCATAATACCGAGGAAGTTAACCATCTGGTTACACAATACGGAAAGGTGCGCTGCAGGTGCGGAAGTAATCTTACCGGTAATACCGCCCAAACCTTCCTGAATTAACTGCTTTAATGACCATCCTGCGCAGTAACCTGTTAACATAGACAAGTCATGAATATGAATATCTGCGTTACGATGTGCTTCTGCGATTTCCTGATCGTAAATTTCGGATAACCAGTAGTTTGCAGTTACGGCACCTGAGTTACTGAGAATCAAACCACCAACGGAATAAGTTACGGTTGAGTTTTCTTTTACTCGCCAATCCTCTACCTTAACATAACTGTTTACTACGTCCTTGTAGTCTAAAATAGTAGATTTTAAGTTACGCATTTTTTCGCGTTGCTTACGATATAAAATAAATGCCTTTGCAGTCTCAACATAACCGGACTGTTCCAAAATCTTCTCCACGCTGTCCTGGATATCTTCCACATGTACATAGCCATCCTGTACCTTACTCTGGAAATCTGCGGTTACGCGCAAAGAAAGCAAATCAACAATATCCTTGTTATACTGCACTTCCGTTGCATTAAATGCCTTCATTATGGCGTCACTGATTTTGGCCAAATTAAATTCAGACTTTTCTCCGTCTCGTTTGATAACCCCAAACATTTCTGTACTCCCTTCATACACTACATAATACTCTGCTTTCTCACATCGTCGGGCGTTCCGCCGATAAACGGCGATGTAAAACCATTGTAGCACTACACATAGGAAAAGTCAACGCGCAAAACACAATATATTCTGTTTATTTTTTAACAAAATACTATATCTTGTGGTTTACTTTGATATTAAAAGTTTACATAATTTTATTCAAAAATAACGTTTTTCCGACAAAAAACGTCAAAAAAGAATTTTATGTAAAACAAAAAGCCGGAACAACGTTTAGTCATTCCGGCTTATTATATCACCACAAGACACACTATCTTGTCTGTAAAAAATCATTTTCTCTCTGCGCTCTTTCATCATCAGGGTATGCTTTCAAGTATTCTTTCATATACTTTTTAGCGCTTTCAAAGTCCCCCAGATTTTCATACGCAACAATACGGTTATAACTCAACTCCTGCCTGCATGCATTTCCCTCTACATTCAATCCTTTTTCAAAAGAAATACGCGCATTCTCGTAATCTTCCATCGCCGCATAACACAATCCCATTTGATTGTAAATGGCAGCACTGGGATTCTCTGCTACATATTCACTGTACAAAGTCAACGCATAAGCACGATCGTTTAACGCCTCGTAAGACTGTCCGAGGAGCAGCAACACTTCTTCCGTCTTATTTCCGTCACTGCGCGCCTGCTCCAGATAATTCCTTGCGTACGTATAATTTTCCTGATAAAAATAAATACGTCCCTTATCGTAACTGCTCATCTTCTTATCGCCCTCTTCCATGGCGATGTTCAGATATTCCGTCGCTTCCGCCTCATATCCGTTCTCTTTTAACGCCGAGAAAATGTCTATATAAAGACTGTAATCATCTTTGTCCAGTGCGATTGCCTTATTAAAATCTGTCAAAGCCTCATCATGCTTGTTTAATTTCAACTGCACAATGCCTCTTTGCACATAGGCATCCACTTCTTTGTCACGAAGCGCAATAATCGCATTGTAACGATCCAGTGCTTCTTCGTAGCGTTCTAACTTATAGTAACACACCGCCATATAATAATTCATATCATAATCGATATCGCCGGGCTTTGTGCCACCATTCTCCAACGCCGCCTGAAAACATACCAGCGCGGTTTCATAATCCGTCTGTCCCATATAGGCAAGCCCCATACCGCGTTGTACATATACCGGACTCTCTCCTGCTTCGGTAGCAGCCGTAAAATGTGTCAGTGCCTCATCATACTTCAATTGTTCCACCGCAGTCATTCCGAGTTTCGTGTTTTCACCGGGTTTATTGCCTGCGCACCCTTGTAAAACTACAATAATCAAACCAAAAAGAATGAAACTGCCCGCTTTTCTGATTGTACTTTTCACGCAATCCCCTCACAATCCGCAGCATTTACTGTGCTTCTGTTACCGTAGTATTGTTATAAATATAATCATATACTTCCACGCCATACATATATTCTCTGTAATATGCTCTGTCCGTTCCCATCATCTGAAGAATCTGGTCTGTGGTAACGCCGTAATCATTGGCCATATATTCCAATTCGCCATCCAGTTCTTCATCGGTAATTTCAATACCTTCCGCATTGGCAATTGCCTGAATTACCATTCTTTCTTTTACGTTCTGTTCCGCAATTTCTTCCAATGAACTGCCATAAAACATACTCAAATAGGTATCTACATCAATATTGGTTTCCTGCAGACTGTATTCCACCTGTTCTTTTAAAATAGTCTTCTGCTGTTCAAGCAAAAATTCCGGAACTTCTTTAAATGTAGAATTTGCAATTACTCTCTGCATTGCAACTCTTACCACGGTATCATAATTGTTACCGTCCACTTCTTCCTGTACAATGTCTCTCGCAAATGCCTCTAATTCGGCAACATTAGAGTAATTTTCATTGTTCAGTGCCTTAACGGTTTCATCGGTAATATCCGGAACAATATAATTCACCGTTACTTTAAATACAACACTCTGTCCTGCCAAATCCGCACTATGATAATCAGCCGGAAATGTCAACGGAAGATCAATTTCCACTCCGGGCATTACACCGATTAAGCCTTCTTCAAATCCGGGAATAAAAGTGCCGGAACCGATTTCCAAATCCGTATTTCCCGTTCCGCCTTCAAACGCAACATCATTTAAATAACCGACAAAATCAATGTTTGCCACATCACCGTTTTCCACCGCACGATCCGTTACTCCTGCATTACCGGCCTGCACACTGAACAGATACTCCATCTGTGCTTCCACATCAGCGTCCGTAACTTCTTCCAAAACAGGTGAAATCTCAATATTACTGTAATCACCCAATTGCAGATATTTACTCAAATCCATATCCTGCAATTCTTTTCCTTCATCACTGCCGCATGCTGTCAATGCCAGGCAGGAAATTACCATCATCACCAAAGCCAACAATTTTTTCTTCATTCTTTTACTTCGGACGTATCGTCCACTCCTTTTCTTTTTTAAATACCGTTAAATTTTAATACCAGTAAAATTGCCAACAGCAATATACCCACAATCAGCATTACGGCATTTCCTTTCATTCCGAATTTTTTCATACGAAAATTCGTAATAAAACTTACTGCCGTTAATACGAGCACTCCCGCATATACAAAGGGAAAATATGCATCCAGTAACCCTCTGAAACAAAATAAAAACGGAAAAATCAATGCTGCGCTGGTTACGGGTAACCCCTGATAAAATTTTCTTTTGCCATCGGTACTCTTCTGTCGTTCTTCTTCCGTTACATTAAAATATGCCAGGCGAATGATTGCGCATAACACATATAATGCTCCGGTAATACAAAACAGCAGGTTATACTTGTACTCCATCCCCAGGCAATAGCCGATTACCGCAGGAAATGCGCCAAAACAAACCACATCTGCCAGAGAATCCAACTGTATTCCGTTTTTCTTCTCCATTTCGGTGCGGTTCTTCTTCGTCCGTGCGACCATACCGTCGAACATATCACAAAATCCGGAAATCAACAGACAGATAATCGCGTACAGATAGTGTTGGCTCACCGCCATACCCATACCGATTACAGACGACAGCACACCTAAATAAGTTAATATTACCGTATAATCATAAAAACCTAACATACTTCCTCCCGACGTTTTTACATAACGTCTTACGGATATCACAATATCTCAAATTAATCTTATCACACTTTTTGCCGTGAGCATAGTTTTTTCTTTTATGTTCACAATTTTTTTAAAATACATACTGTAGCAGGAGTTCCATAACCAAAACAGCCGCACAGGCCCAGATTGCTACCTGTAACAAACCTTTTTCAAAATAAGCTACAATTACCGCCACAACAAACCCCACGCCCGCCGTAATCGGACTTGATGTTGCATCCAGAATGACAGGGAAGGTCATAGATGCCAATACCGTATAGGGAATGTATCCAAAAAAAGATTTAAAAAACTTATTTTTTACTTCCTTACGCATACACACATAAGGAATGACACGAATCGCATACGTCACGCCTGCCATTACAAGAAGGTAAATGAAAAATGTCTTTACTTCCATTTATGCCACCTCCCGTTCCGGTTCATCCGGCAGCGGGTACACTGCCGCACCGATGCCTGACGCGACCACTGCGCAGATAATGACCGCGAATCCGTCGGATACGTGCTCACGCAAAAACGGAATCCAGTAAAACGCACATCGGATCATTACTGCAAGACCGACTATCAAAAACATAGACTTTACTTTCTTCATTTCAGGTACAACAATGGCAATAAACATGGCATAAAGCGCGACGCCCAAAGCATTGCATACAATTTCCGGCAATACATTTCCAAGCACCGCACCCGCCAGCGTTCCCAGCGTCCAACCGAAATACGGCGCAATAATCAATCCCATAAAATATTTCGCACCGATTTTACCTTTTTGGCCGATAGCCACCGCATAGATTTCATCAGTATGAAACATACCGAAGAACAGCCTGCGGCCTGTATTCATTTTATTATCTACTTTTTGGGACAGCGAAAGCGACATAAGGGAATACCGCAAGTTAATGACAAACTGCGTCAATGCCATTTCCAAAAGACTGCCGGCCTGCACCATTACGGTTAGCCCGGCAAACTGTCCCGCCGAAGTCAGGTTCGTCATGGAAATCAGCACCGCTTCCCAAACGGCAAAACCGTTTGCCACTGCCAAAATGCCAAAAGTAAAGGATACTGAAAAGTATCCTAAACCAATGGGAACGCCGTCCAAAAACCCTTTTTTAAAGTTGTTCATAATAACGTTCTCTTTTTATTATAATTTGTAAAATATCCGGTGCTGCAAAACAACCTGCACCCGCAATTTCTTAGTGATGGAACAAACGGATTTCGGTAAATGCCATTGCCATACCGTACTTGTCTGCACATTCAATTACCAAATCATCACGAACGGATCCGCCGGGCTGTGCAATGTATTTTACACCGCTCTTCTTTGCGCGTTCAATGTTATCGCTGAAGGGGAAGAATGCGTCAGAACCTAACGCTACATCTTCCATCTTGTCAAGCCATGCTCTCTTTTCTTCTCTGGTGAACACTTCCGGTTTTACCTTAAAGATTCTCTGCCATGCGCCTTCTGCAAGAACATCCATGTAATCCTCACCGATATAATTATCGATTGCATTGTCTCTGTCCGCACGTCCGATGCCGTCTACAAACTGAAGACCGAGTACCTGGGGAGACTGACGAAGCATCCAGTTGTCTGCCTTGGTTCCCGCAAGTCTTGTACAGTGGATACGTGACTGCTGTCCTGCACCGATACCGATTGCCTGTCCGCCCTTTGCGTAGCATACGGAGTTAGACTGGGTATATTTCAATGTGATTAATGCAATGATTAAGTCGATTGCAGCAAGTTCAGGGATATCCTTATTTGCTGTTACAATGTTCTTCAACAAATCCTTGTTCATAGGAAGGTTGTTTCTGCCCTGTTCAAAAGTGATGCCGAAAACATCCTTGTGCTCGATTTCCTGAGGTACATATTCGGGATCGATTTCGATTACGTTGTACTTACCGCCCTTCTTAGCAGAAAGGATTTCCAAAGCTTCGGGTTCATATCCGGGTGCAATTACACCGTCAGATACTTCTCTTTTAATTATTTTAGCAGTTGCAACGTCACATACATCGGAAAGTGCAATAAAATCACCGAAAGAAGACATTCTGTCAGCGCCTCTTGCTCTTGCATAAGCGCAAGCCAAGGGTGATAATTCACCCAAATCGTCTACCCAATAGATTTTAGCCAAGGTATCATCCAAGGGAAGACCTACCGCAGCACCTGCGGGTGATACATGCTTAAAAGAAGTTGCGGCAGGAAGACCTGTAGCCTGCTTTAATTCTTTTACCAACTGCCATCCGTTAAATGCATCCATAAAATTAATATAGCCGGGCTTACCGCAAAGTACCTTAATGGGAAGTTCTCTTCCGTCATTTACAAAAATACTTGCAGGTTTCTGATTTGGGTTACATCCGTATTTTAATTCCAAAGTTTTCATTTTCTCTTCTCCGTTTTTTATTTTTATGCTTTAAACATCCGAAAGGACAAGCCCTGTGAATCAAGACTTATCCTTTGAAATGTTCTTTTACTGATTCTTATTTACGATTCTTGTTTCGTATTCGCCGGTCGCAATATCGATAAAACGAACGAATAAGGAAACCTTGTTTTCTTCATTTAAGTTAGTCCATACATCATTGGTGAATGCATCGATGTCATTGCCGATTGAAACCCACTTGGGTTCACCCTCGAAACTGGGGAGAGGATTTCCGTCATTCTTGTAAGTATGGATAAAATGTCCTTCGCCTGCCACAGGATTCTCATAAGCAAAGGTATAACGGTTACATCCTTCGGGACGACCGTTGTTGCTCTTTAAAATAGATAATGCGTAGTTATAAGTACCGCCTTCCACATGCATAACACCTGAAATTCTCGGTGTGTAATTAGGTGCATCGGGTTCGAACTCACGGCTTCTTAAAGACTGCTCAAACGTAAGTTGCTTATCCATTCCCTCATAAATGGTATCTGTCTGGTCACCGTTGGTTACGATGGTTTTATTTCCAAGCACGCGTACGGGTGCGTAGATGATAAGACTGGGATCTGTTAACTTAGAAGGGTCAAAAGCCTGTGTACGGATTCCTTCTCCGTCTTCCACAAACACACGATTTCTGCTGTTTACGCTTCTACCCATGATAAAATATGCGCAAACTGCCTTGGTACCGTCTTCTGACTTACCAATCACAATACCTCTTCCGGGGTACGCATTCTGTGCCAATTCCTGCATCAAACATTTCTTTTCCATAAAAATGGCTCCTCCTTAGGTGATTTATCACTTTTATATTTGATATAAAATATACAAAAAACTTTTCCTACCGCTTCCGGCTTCTACTCCTGATACGCGGAATAGATTCCTACTCCCATCGCACCCGGTCCGATATGCGAACAGATACTCATCGGAAGTTCATACACTTCTATTTTACAATCCGGGAAGGCTTCCTGAAGAATTCTTCCCCACTCTTCACCTACCGAATCGTCTCCGGAATATGCACCGTTAATGATACATTTTTTCCCTTTTAAGCGGGTATCCCGTTCTTCTTCCAATGCTTTTAATATGGTTTTAACAGCCTGTTTCACACCACGCACTTTTGCGTAAGCATCTAATTTACCGCCGTCGATTTTTAACACCGGTTTAATATTTAACACTTCTCCGATTGCTGCTCCGGCCGCGGTAACGCGTCCGCCTTTTTTCAAATATTTCAAAGTATTAACCATAATGAAAATAGGCGCATTCAATGCATCATTTTCCAGATATTCCTTAATTTCCGCTCCGCTCTTGCCATCCTTTGCCATCGCAAGGGCATCCAGTACCGACTGACGCATCGTAACGGAAATTCTCTGGTTGTCCACTACGTGAACCCTTCCGTCATAATCCGCCGCAAGTATGGTTGCAGTCTGACAGGTCCCGGAAAGTCCGCTGGACATAGGAATATATACCACTTCCTCATAATCCTTCAAGAGTTTTTCATACATATCTATGATATCTCCGGGAGAAGGCTGCGATGTGGTTACATCCGCATCTGCGTTTAACTGCTCAAAAAAGAAATCCTTCTTAATTTCCTTTTCTTCCAAATATACCTTACCATCAATCAAAATCGGCATAAGAATAAGAAACACGCCTAATTTTTCTGCTGCCTGAATTGTAATTCCGCTATTGGTGTCCGTTAAAATCGCCACATTGGGTTTCATTCATTCACTCCTCATTTACCGGTTTCTTTTACAAGCTACTTTCCTATACTAATCAAATATAATACTTTTGTCAAATAGGTGTTTATACATTTTTAATATTTTACATCTCTAGGTAAGAAACTCATCCGTATTCTCGCCGGCATGTCCGAGAAGCCTGAAACGAATGCTGAGCATCTGTAATCCGTTCTGCGGGAAATACAAACGATACACTGCATAACGGTGACGGAATGCCAATTTGCGCTTTATGCTTGCAGGTTTTCCGCCGCTGCCTTGGAATGCAAACGTCTGAATCGGGAATCCCTGATAAAAAAGTGTTACCGGCAACTGCGCCAATTCACCCAAATCAGACTTGGCTGTATATTCAACTTCATATTCCGTATTCTCTTCCACATTCACAGCAAATACAAAACTTTTCTTTCCGGAAGTATCCGTTTCTGACAAATCAATGGTATATTCACTGCCTAATTCATAATATTCTACCGCATCGAAATCCTCGATATCCTGCTTCGGACCGTCTGCCACTTCCACCTTTTCCAACGTCCCCCGCATCCTTTGAAATGCTGCAGTCCTCATTGTAAAATTCAACACGTTAATTGCACTTCTTTGCACTTCGCCAAGGGTAAGTTTACCATTCTCCAACTCTTCCATCAGATTGTCATCAGAGGAATTTCTTGAACCGTCGGGACATACCATATACACGTCGTTCTGTGCTCGCACCATTGCCGAGAAATTATTCAGTGTTGCTTCCTTCTCACCTTCTTCGTTCATAGATGCCCACCAGTCCGTCATAACAAAACCGTCAAAGCCCCATTCATCACGCAAAAGTGCCGTTACCAAATCATAATGTCCTGCGGTCCAGACACCGTTTAACGCACCGTAGGTCGTCATAATGGTACCGGCACCACCTTCTTCTACGGCAATTTTAAATCCTTTTAAATAAATTTCCCGAATCGCTCTTGCGGAAATTATCGAATCCATTTCCCTGCGTACATATTCCCTGTTGTTGGCACAAAAATGTTTAATCGCTCCCGTCACGCCGCTTCTGTGAAGTCCGCGCAACTGTGCCGCAGCCATTTTGCCCGTCACAAACGGATCTTCGCTAAAATATTCAAAATTACGTCCGTTTAACGGATGTCGGTGAATATTCATTCCGGGTCCCAAAAGAACATCTACGGAATTGGAAATCATTTCCATACCAAGTAAAGCAAATAAGTCCTCATTTAACTGCTCATTAAATGTACATGCAAGCAGTGTTCCGTTGGGCAGACTGAATGCCTTACGTCCGCAATCCAATCGCATACCCGAAGGACCGTCAGAACAACATACCGCAGGAATGCCATGTGCACACAACGATTCCGAAACCCCGGCAAACGCAGCCGCAGTTCCCGGTGTTACCCTTGGACTTCCCATTCCTTCACCGCGACATAAGCAAATCAGTTCTTCCGCCTCAAACTGGGCAACAAATTCTTCTACAGTTACTTTACCATCGGCTACATCAGACAAGGTATACCCCTTATCTCCCGTCACTTCCAAAGTCTTCGGCAAATTCGCAAGACGACGTGAATGCATTGTTTTTGTTGCAAGAGGCACCGCCTCTTTGCGCATAGCCATCACACCATCTTTTATCTCAGGTTTCATACGTTCAAAGGCCTGTACAGGCATCAGAATATCCTTACACTCTTTGATTACTTCCGTTTCTTCAATCTCCAAAACCCCGGCTTTGACGCAGTCTCTTACATTCGCACCGATATAAAATTCATAAACGCCCTCTTCCAGTACTTCACAGTGTGCATAACCTGTTACACCGCTGTCATCAAAGGTTGCAAGTGATGTGTACGGAATTCGGATTTCTACGGTTTCCTTCTTCCCCGGTTCCAATACTTCCGTCTTGGCAAAACCAACCAATTCTCTCAATGGTCTTCCCAATCTCCCCTGCGCCGGCGATACATACACCTGCACTACTTCCTTTCCGGCTATTTCACCTTTATTGGTAACGGTGGCCGTAACATATATCTCTTCCGTCGTATAATCCATCGTAATATCCGACAATTCAAATTCGGTATAAGACAAACCAAAGCCGAAAGGATATTTTACCTCATCTTTGGCGAAGGTTTCAAAATATCTGTAACCCACATAGATATCTTCGCAATACACATCCGCATATCCTACGCCAAAATTCTCATGAGACGGATAATCTTCAATTCGCATCGCTACGGTATCACTCAAACGTCCTGATGGCGAAACCTTACCGGTCAACACATCTGCAATACCGTGTCCGCCCATCATACCGCCCTGCCATGCCAACAGTACGGCATCAGGCTTTGTTTCATCCACAAAAGAAAAATCAATGATATTTCCCACATTTAAAACGACTACAACCCGTTCAAAGGAATTCCGTACTTTGATTAGCAAATCCATTTCCTTATCCGCAAGACAGTAAGCACCCTTACTATTCTGATTATCCCTGTCTTCTCCGGCAGTCCTTGCGATTACCACAACCGCCACATCACTTTCTGCAGCGATTTCTTTGACAAACTCCTCATCAACTTGTGCTTCTTCCTGAGACCACAAATCCTGTCCCCAGCCTACGCTTTCCACAAAAGGATTTTCTTTTTCCCATTCCTCATAAAAAGCACGCAGTTTTGCATTTAAAGTCACCCGTCCGCTTGATTCCAAGCCCTCAGGAATATCTGCTACATGATCTACGTTTACAAGCCCGCCCGAACCGGTGCCGCTTTTATAATAATGATTCTGCATACGTCCCCAAAGAGCCACTTTACAACCTTCTTCCAAGGGCAATGCTTTTTTTTCATTGCGTAATAAAACCACACCTTCTGCCACAGCCCGGCGCGCCATATTTTCATATTCTTTCCAATCTAAAATCTTACTCATATATAACCTCTCCCATGTATTCTGCGGGTCCCAAAATTCCCTAGTATAATTATAATATTTCCGCGTATATTTTGGCAAGAAAAATACCTTCAGATTCCGGGATTTGTACAAAAATAAAAAGCAGACCGTCAATGATATGTACCCAGAATCCTGGACACATTGATTTATGAATTAGGCACAGCAAGA
>X409_Impala__coassemble_546_pt1 | contig 14364 bp, 13 predicted proteins | sample X409_Impala__metabat2_low_PE_002 | metagenome-assembled genome bin X409_Impala
ATTTAATATTATAATAAATTTCAACAATATAAAAAAATGCTACCAATATAAATTATATCACAACTTGTAGGCTTGGAAAAGTATCTAATCACAATATATTGCTATATTTTGTCAAAATAATGGTTGCAATGCACTTTTATATAAAATAAAAAACAGCCCTCCTGCCGCATAAGCGACAAAAGAGCTGCATTTTTGTACTTGTTATAAAACCATTGCGTCATTGCGGATACGCAATTTTTATGGCCTATTTTCTTAATTCCACACGACGTACCTTACCGCTGATGGTCTTAGGAAGTTCTTCCATAAACTCAACGATTCTGGGGTACTTGTAAGGTGCGGTACGGTTCTTAACATATACCTGGATTTCCTTCTTCAATTCATCGGAAGGCTGTGTTCCCTTGGTAAGAACGATGTTTGCCTTAACTACCTGACCTCTGATTTCATCGGGAGCCGCAACAACGGCACACTCCAGAACATAAGGCAATTCCATGATGACGCTTTCGATTTCGAAGGGTCCGATACGGTAGCCGGAAGATTTGATTAAGTCATCCACACGGCCCACATACCAGAAGAATCCGTCTTCATCCTTCCATGCGGTATCACCGGTATGATAATATCCGTCATGCCATGCTTCCTTAGTCTTTTCTTCGTCAAGATAGTATCCTTCATAAAGTCCGTTGGGAACTGCTTCTTCGGTACGGATTACGATTTCACCAACTTCACCTACGCCGGCAGGCTTGCCGTCCGCAAGCTGGATATCCACGTCATACAAAGGACTGGGTTTACCCATGGAACCGATTTTATTGGTCTCACCAACAAAGTTTGCAATGGTAAGTGTAGTTTCGGTCTGACCGAAACCTTCCATGATACGGATACCTGTTGCTTTTAAGAACTGGTTGTAAACCTCAGGGTTCATTGCCTCACCCGCAACGGTTGCATACTTGATGGAGCTTAAGTCATAATTTTTTAAATCTTCTTTGATGAAGAAACGATACATGGTTGTAGGCGCACAGAAGGTTGTAATCTTATATTCCGCAAACATCGGCAGGATATCATGTGCGTCAAAACGGTCAAAATCGTAAACGAAGGTTGCTGCCTCGCATAACCACTGTCCGTATAATTTACCCCAGAGAGCCTTACCCCAGCCTGTATCTGAGATTGTAAAATGCAATCCGTTGGGATCTACATTATGCCAATACTTTGCTGTAAGGAAGTGTCCCAAAGGATACTTGTGGTTGTGGGCTGCAATTCTGGGATATCCTGTGGTTCCTGATGTGAAGAGCATAAGCATTGTATCACTACCGCAGGCTGCATCTGCAGGTCTTTCAAATACGGTGTCATATTTTACAAGGCTTTCATCGAAATTATCCCAGCCTTCTTTGGAACGTCCACAGATAATCTTAGTCTTAACGGTAGGTGACTTCGCTAAGGACTTATCTACTTCTTCTGCCACATCTCCGTCACCGGTACATACGATTGCACTGACACCTGCTGCGTTAAAACGATATTCAAAGTCATGGTCTTTTAACTGGTTGGTCGCAGGAATTACGATTGCACCAAGCTTATGTAATGCAAGGATTGAGAACCAGAACTGATAATGTCTCTTCAAAACAAGCATTACGCGGTCGCCCTTTTTGATACCCATATCCGCAAAATAATTTGCAGTCTGTGATGAATAGCGGCTTAAATCCGCAAACGTAAATCTTCTGGTCTTTTTATCGTTGGTTACATGAATCATGGCTGTTTTGCTGGGCGCCTTACGAGCCATTTCATCCACAACATCGAATGCAAAGTTAAAGGTATCATCGTTTTTAAACTTAACGGAATTTACGACACCCTTATCATCTACAGTGGTTTCCACGTACTTTTCGTATACGGGTGCTTTTAACTTCGCAAGGTCCACGTTGGTAGTGGTAAAGGTTTTAATCTTTTCTTTGTATTCAGATACGCCGCCTTCTTCCGGATTCATAACGATTGCATAGATTTCGCAATCTTCACCGCCAAGAGCGATTTCGTTATGGGGTGTGGAACTGTCATAGTAGATGCAGTCACCTTCGTGAAGAATTTCGGTGCGTTCTCCAATCATCATTTTAAGGCTGCCCTTGATTACGATATCCATTTCCTGACCGGTATGGGTCGAGAAGCTGTAAGGAGGATTTAATGCCTCCTCAGAATAAGGAATTTTTACGTAAAAGGGTTCTGCCAATTTATTCTTAAACTTAGCAGCAAGTCTGTTGTAAACAAAACCTTCGCGTCTTACAATGGGCATTTCCTCACCTTTACGGGTTACGGTATACTCGGTAAGACTGGGGCTTTCACCTTCCATAATTTCGGTCATTTCCACGCCGCAGACATGAGCAATCTTATAGATAAAAGTAAAACTGAAGTCCTTCTGTCCGGATTCGTACATCAGATATTCATCTTCTGTTAATCCAATCTTCTCTGCCAACTCAGCTGCGCTTAAATTCATATCCTCGCGCAATGCCTGGATACGTCTTCCGACCTCCTGGATTTTGTCTTCCAACATGTTTGTGTTCTGTGTCATTTCTTTTTCCTCCATTTAATTAAAATAAATGGTCTGCTTTTTGAGTGTTTTTCCCATACATACAAAAAACTCGCCTCAAAGATTTCTTTGAGACGAGTAATATTCTACCCGCGGTACCACTCAAATTGTGTTCATAACACCTCTCGCAGACTCCATCAAGTCTTTTGTCTTAACGCGACATCACGGGAATCGTCTACTCGCAATATGCTTTGGGGATTCCGGCTCAGAAGGGATAACCACTTGGACACTTGACTGTCATCTCACACCAACCGATGACTCTCTGAAAATCAGCACTTCCGGGTCTTCTTCGTCGTTGCCTTTCACAAGTCTTAAAATAGCACTTTGTTTTTCTGTTGTCAATTACTTTTTTTAAAATTACAACACCTTCGCCAAAAAGTTCTGTAATCTCTCTGTCTTGGGATGTTCAAAGAACTCCTCAGGCGGTGCTTCTTCCACAATTTTACCGTCTGCCATAAAAATCACACGGCTGGCAACTTCCTTGGCAAAAGCCATTTCATGGGTTACCACCACCATAGTCATCTTCTCTTTCGCCAAATCACGCATAACCGCAAGAACTTCACCAACCATTTCAGGATCTAACGCCGATGTAGGCTCATCAAACAGCATCACGTCAGGCTTCATACAAAGCGCTCTGACAATGGCAATACGCTGTTTCTGACCGCCGGATAACTGATTGGGATAAGCATCTGCCCTGTCTGCCAGACCTACACGTTCCAGAAGTTCCATCGCCTGTGCTTCCGCCGCTTCTTTGGACATATTCTGAAGTTTCATGGGCGCAAGGGTCAAATTCTTTAAAATAGTCATATGCGGAAACAGGTTAAACTGTTGGAATACCATCCCCATACGCTGACGGTGTAAATTAATATCCGTCATTTTATCCGTAATATTGGTTCCCTCAAACAAAATTTCTCCTGCCGTAGGCTCTTCCAAACGGTTTAAACATCTAAGAAATGTACTCTTGCCGGAACCGGAAGGCCCTACAACAAACACAACATCTCCCTTGTTGATATCCACAGATACGCCGTTTAATGCATGTAAGTCGTCGAAGTGTTTCTCCAAATCTTTTACCTGAATCAACGGTGCCCCGGAGGCTTCCCAAACAGCTTTCATTTCTTCCATTTGTAATCTTTTCTTATCGCTCACTGTTACGTAACCTCCTCTCCAGCAACTTAATCAACCAGCTAAGCAGCATAACAAAGGCAAGATAAATTGCCGCAACCGCAAGCAATGGCATCATAGGTGCAAAAGTCTGGCTACGGATAATATCCGCGCCCTTGGTCAAATCTTCCAACGCAATATAACCTGCTACGGAAGTTTCCTTCAACAAAACGATAAATTCATTACCCAAAGCCGGAAGTACGTTCTTCAACGCCTGGGGTAACACAATGTGAATCATCGTCTGTACATAGTTAAATCCAAGACTGCGTCCCGCTTCAAACTGCCCTGCGTCAATGGACATAATACCGCCACGGACAATCTCCGCCACATAAGCACCGGAATTGATACCGAAGGCAATTACCGCTACCAAAACCTTGTCAACACGGACACTTCCGAAAATAACAAAGTAAATAATCAAAAGCTGCACCAATACCGGTGTTCCTCTGATTACGGTAAGGTAAATATGACACAGCCAGTTTAAGAATTTAAGGTTACCTGTCTTATCATGTGTAGCACGGATAATGGCCACAATGAAGCCCAAGGCAATACCGATTAAAACGGCAAAGAGAGTTACCTCCAAAGTAACTCCCAATCCGTCAACAATGTATTTCCAACGGTCTTCTTTTATAAAATTCAAATAAAAATCATCCGCAAAATCCTGTAGTAACTGCGGAATATAAGATGTAAAAAAGTAATTAATTGCATCTCTTATAATGATTAATAAATTTATTATAAAATTCATGAAAATCTCCGTCGTAATTATTCAGCTGCAATGTACTTGTCAATGATTGCCTGAAGTTCTCCTGATTCTTCAAGCTTTGCAATTGCTGCATTGATTTCTTCCAACATTTCTGTATTTTCTTTTGCTACTGCAATAGCATATTCTTCATACGTGAAAGCTTCATCGATTACATAGATGCCTTCGTTCTGCTCTACGAATACGTTAGCAGGCTGTGAGTCAATCATAACCGCATCAACCTTATCCTGAAGAAGTGCCTGAACTGCTTCATAACCCTTATTGTAACGTTCAACGGTTGCATCTTCAATGTCACCTGCATAGATGTCACCTGTTGTACCAAGCTGAACACCTACTGTCTTTCCTACAAGGTCATCGGGAGACGCAATGTCACTGCCGTCTTTTACGATGATTACCTGAGCAGCCGTTGTATAAGGTGTTGAGAAGTTAACGGATTCCAAACGGTCCTCTGTAATGGTAAGACCTGCAACACCGATATCAGCCTTGCCTGTAGTAACAGCCATGATGATGGAATCAAAGTTCATATCTTCGATTACAAGTTCTCTACCCATTTCATTTGCAATCGCCTGAGCGATTTCAACGTCGATACCAACGATTTCTTCACCCTCATGATATTCATAGGGAGGGAATTCCGCATTGGTAGCCATAATCAATTCCTTGCTTGAACCGCAGGCACAAAGTGATAACATCATGGTTGCTGCACATAAAACAACTAAAAACTTTTTCATTTTACTTTTTCTCCTTTGTTAAAAATTACATCATACCCATTCCGCCGCCTGCAGGCATTGCAGGAGCATCTTCCTTGATGGTAGCTACAACAGATTCTGTGGTAAGAAGTGTTGACGCAACACTGGTTGCATTCTGTAATGCGCTTCTTGTTACCTTAACAGGATCCAGAATACCTGCTTCTACCATGTTTACGTATTCTTCTTTATATGCATCGAAACCAACTCCGGCTTCTGATTCATAAACCTTGTTAATGATTACGCTTCCGTCAAGACCTGCATTTGCAGAGATGTAATAAAGAGGTGCTTCCAAAGCCTTAAGCACAATCTTAGCACCGGTCTTCTCATCACCTTCCAAAGTCTCAGCCAAAGCCTTAACCTTCTTAGAAGCGTGGATATATGCAGAACCGCCGCCTGCAATAATACCTTCTTCTACTGCTGCTCTGGTAGCTGCCAAAGCATCTTCCATACGAAGTTTTGCTTCCTTCATTTCGGTTTCGGTAGCCGCACCCACACGAATTACCGCAACACCGCCTGCTAATTTAGCAAGACGTTCCTGAAGTTTTTCTCTATCGAATTCTGAAGTGGTTTCTTCCACCTGTCTCTTAATCTGACCAACTCTTGCAGCGATTGCATTCGCATCTCCCGCACCGTCAACGATGATGGTGTTTTCTTTCTGTACTTTAACAGATTTTGCACGACCCATATCCGCAAGGGTTGCTTCTTTTAAGTCAAGACCGAGTTCTTCGCTGATTACCTTACCGCCTGTAAGAATTGCAATATCTTCAAGCATTGCTTTTCTTCTGTCGCCGTATCCGGGTGCCTTAACAGCTACTACATTAAAAGTACCTCTTAACTTGTTTACGATAAGGGTTGTAAGTGCTTCACCTTCGATATCTTCTGCAATAATAAGCATCTTTGCACCGGACTGAACAATCTGCTCAAGTACGGGAAGGATTTCCTGAATGTTGCTGATTTTTTTATCTGTAATAAGAATGTAGGGATTCTCAAGAACCGCTTCCATCTTTTCCATATCGGTAGCCATATAAGCGGATAAATAACCGCGGTCGAACTGCATACCTTCTACGAGGTCCAGTTCTGTCTGCATGGTCTTGCTTTCTTCAATAGTGATTACGCCGTCTCCGGAAACCTTTTCCATCGCATCAGCAACCATATTACCTACTGCATCATCGCCTGCTGAAATTGCGGCAACTCTTGCAATGTGTTCCTTGCCGTTTACCTTAGAACTCATCTGTGCAATTGCTTCCACCGCACAATCAGTAGCCTTCTTCATACCCTTTCTTAAAACAATGGGGTTTGCGCCTGCTGCTAAATTCTTCATACCTGCATTAATCATAGCCTGTGCAAGAACGGTTGCTGTTGTTGTACCGTCACCTGCCACGTCGTTTGTCTTGGTTGCAACTTCTTTTACAAGTTGTGCACCCATATTTTCAAATGAATCTTCCAATTCAATTTCTTTTGCAATGGTAACACCGTCATTTGTGATTAAGGGTGCGCCGAAAGACTTATCCAGTACAACATTTCTTCCCTTGGGTCCCAATGTTACTCTTACAGTATCTGCAAGTTTATTTACGCCGGCTTCCAAAGCGGCACGTGCTTCTGCACCATATTTAATTTCCTTTGCCATGTTTGACAACCTCCGATTTTATAAAATATAATATCTCTTTCTATTATCCCTTGTATTTTTGCAAACTGATTTGCTTACTCAACAATTGCAAGGATATCAGACTGCTTTACGAGTATGTACTCTTCGCCGTCCATTTTTACTTCTGTTCCGGCATACTTGGTGTAAATAACCTTATCGCCTGCCTTCACGCTCATTTTAATTTCTTTGCCGTCAGGAAGGATTCCGGGGCCGACTGCCACAACTTCTGCCTCCTGGGGTTTCTCTTTCGTCTGTCCGGGTAAAACAATGCCGGATTTGGTCGTTTCTTCTGCTACAAGCTGCTTTAAAACAACTCTGTCTCCTAAAGGTACTAACTTCATTGTAATTGCCTCCTTTTATATTATGTCCGTTTTTCTTATATCGTTGATTTTTACGTTTGTTATCCTGCATAAAAATCACTTTTTCTTAAGCATTCCCTTTGTCGCAAAGGGCAACATTAAAATTATATATCGTCCTTTTTCTTTTGTAAACTCTATTTTTAACAGTTCACCTTCATTTCAAATTTATTTTATAAAAATAACTATTTTTTTAACCACATAAATATGATATAATTGTCACATATGTATAATTTCTTCCTTTTATATTTTAAAAAGAAGTGTTATTCTATATGGTAAGTATACTTATATCAAAGTTGTGAGGTGAAACCTATGCCTGCCTTTTTTAAAAATTTTGTGACCTATGTCAAAAATTTGATTAACGGTGAAGAATATATATCGGACCGAACCAAAATCGGTTATACCATGACGGCAGTCTCTTTTATCCACGTATTGATTGCAATCTATTTTGCTTTTGACCGCAATATTTGGTTATGTCTGTACAATCTCCTGTCTTTCGGTATTTATCAAATGCTGATGGAACTGGCCAAGAAGAAAAAATATGTTCTTACCACTATTATTGCCAGTATCGAAATTATCGTATTTGTATCGGTGACGTCATTTTGCATCGGAACCATTATGCGTTTCAATTTATACTGTCTTGCCATGGTGCCCGGAATCTTTTATATTACTTCCACCATCAAAGACTTTAAGGGTAAAACGCTGTTTCCTTTCTTAATATCCATTGCGTCCATGTTGGCATATGTAACTTCACTGTTATTTGAATTATTCCACGAACCGCTTTTCGTTGTAGAATCAACCGTAACAACACAATTGGTGGAAATATTTAACGTTATTATCGTTTATGTTATGATGATTATCTTCTCTCTTCTCTTTACCTGGGAAATGAAGAACAACAGTGCCGCTCTGGAAAAAAGAAACCAGCAGTTACAACAGTTTGCGAACCGCGATCCTTTGACCAAGTTACCGAACCGCCGCAGTATGATGCAGGTTTTGAATGTATCCATGCACGAATTACAGCGTGACAATGCACCATTTAGTGTCATCCTTGGAGATATCGACGATTTTAAGAAGATTAACGACAACTACGGCCACGACGCCGGTGACAAGGTTCTTGTTATGGTTGCAAACACCATCACTTCCCAATTACGTGACTGCGATTCCGTATGTCGCTGGGGTGGTGAAGAAATTCTCATTATTATTAAAGGTGATTTGGAAGCAGCCAAGAATATTGCTGAACGTATCCGCTTGAACATCTCGTCTTCCAAAGTAGAACACGGCGGACAATCCATGCGCGTAACCATGACCTTCGGTGTTGCCCAGGCCAAAGCCGGTGACCGTATTGAACATTTAATCCAGCAGGCTGATAATCGCCTCTATTACGGTAAAGGCCACGGAAAGAATCAGGTCGTAGACCAAAATGTATCATAAAACCATTAAGGAATGCACAATTGTTGCATTCCTTTTTTACGGTATTTTTAACCGACTTCGTTCCATCTATAATAAAAATAAGAAACTTCCTTGCTTTTTTTATAAAAGTATGTACAATAAGAAATGGTGCGCAAATTTAGCATTGAAAGAAACGGAGTTATAAAAATGATTAGTGCAAACAATGTATCTTTACGTTTTGGAAAAAAAGCGTTATTCGAAGAAGTAAACATTAAATTCACGGAAGGAAACTGCTACGGTTTAATCGGTGCCAACGGTGCCGGAAAATCCACCTTTTTGAAATTACTCTCCGGAGAATTGGAAACCACTACCGGTGACATTACCATCACTCCCGGTCAGAGACTTTCCGTATTGGAGCAGGACCACTTTAAATATGACAGTTTTTCCGTAATGGACACCGTAATTATGGGAAATCCCCGTCTTTACGAAGTAATGAAGGAAAAAGAAGCAATCTACGCGAAAGAAGATTTTACGGATGAAGACGGTATCCGCGCCAGCGAGTTGGAAGGTGAATTTGCTGAAATGGACGGTTGGGAAGCAGAATCCAACGCTGCAAACCTTTTAAACGGTCTCGGTATTGAAACCGATATCCACTACTCTCTTATGAGTGATTTGGGCGGTAACGAAAAGGTTAAAATCCTTCTTGCCAAGGCACTGTTCGGTAATCCGGACATCCTTTTACTCGACGAGCCTACCAACCACTTGGATTTGGACGCTATCGCATGGTTGGAAGAATTCTTAATCAACTTTGAAAATACCGTAATCGTGGTATCCCACGACCGCTATTTCTTAAATAAGGTATGTACCCATACCGCTGACATTGACTATGGTAAAATCCAGTTATATGCCGGAAACTACGACTTCTGGTACGAATCCAGCCAGTTGTTAATCAAGCAGATGAAGGAAGCCAATAAGAAGAAGGAAGAAAAAATTAAGGAATTGCAGGAATTCATTTCCCGTTTCTCCGCAAACGCTTCCAAATCAAAGCAGGCTACTTCACGTAAGAAGGCTTTGGAAAAGATTGAATTGGATACCATTAAGCCCTCAAGCCGTAAGTACCCTTACATTGACTTCCGTCCCGAGCGTGAAATCGGCAACGAAGTACTTTCCGTTGAAGGCATCAGCAAGACTGTCAACGGCGAAAAAGTATTGGACAACATTTCCTTTATTTTAGGACGTGAAGACAAAGTGGCTTTTGTCGGAAGCAACGAAATCGCCAAAACTACATTGTTCAAGATTCTCACCGGTGAATTGGAACCGGACGAAGGAACCTACAAGTGGGGTGTTACCACATCACAGGCCTACTTCCCCAAGGATAACACCAAAGAATTCGACAGTGATTTAACCATCGCAGACTGGTTAATGGGCTACTCTCCCGTTAAGGATATCACTTATGTACGTGGTTTCCTTGGAAGAATGCTTTTTGCCGGCGAAGACGGTGTGAAGAAAGTCCGCGTTTTATCCGGTGGTGAAAAAGTACGTTGTCTTTTAAGTAAGATGATGATTAGCGGTGCAAACTGCTTAATTTTAGATGAGCCCACCAACCACCTGGATATGGAATCCATTACTGCCTTGAACAACGGTATGATTAAGTTCAGCGGCGTGGAACTCTTCTCCTGCCATGACCACCAGTTTGTGCAGACAACCGCAAACCGTATTATGGAAATCCTTCCGAACGGTACTTTAATCGATAAGATTACTACTTACGATGAATACCTCGAAAGCGATGAAATGGCAAGAAAGCGTACCATCTACTCTGTAAACAAGAGTGAAGATTAATACTGATATAATAATTGCAGATGTTACGTTGTAGCGTCTGCAATTTTTATTGCTCTATCTTTTTTATAAATATTTGTTAAAATAGAAATAACTTAACCCTATCGCATTCGCAAAAACGGAGACAACACATGCAAGCAATTGATTTACACGTACATTCCAATCATTCCGACGGCACCTGTACCACGAAGGAATTGGTTGATTTGGCTATTTACAAAAATTTAAAAGCCATTGCCCTGACAGACCATGATACTACTGCCGGATTGGAAGAGATTATGGATTATGCAAAAGATAAAAATATCGAAATTATTCCGGGCATTGAACTGTCCACGGAATATTTCGGACGAGATATACACATTTTAGGCTTATATATCAATCCCTATAACCCTAAATTTCAAGAACATCTGGTAACATTTCAGAATGCCAGAATTGAACGCAACCGTAAAATGTGCATAAACCTCGCCGCCGAAGGGATTGATATTACCTACGAAGACCTTTGCAAGCGTTTTGAGGGTGCTGTAGTAACCCGTGCCCATTATGCACGATATCTTTTGGACAAAGGTTATGTCAAAAGCATGAAAGAAGCCTTTGAACGTTATGTGGGCGACCACTGTAAAGCATTCGTACCCCGCGAAAAAATCACTCCTTCTCAAGCAGTTTCCCTCATATTAGAAGCGGGCGGTATTCCCGTACTGGCACATCCCATCCTCTATCGCTTATCAGATGCCAATCTGGATAAGTTGGTAGCCGAATTAAAAGAATCCGGTCTTATGGGAATCGAAGCGGTGTACAGTACCTACGCTCCCAGCGAAGAGCGTTATGTGAAACGCCTCGCGGCAAAGTATGGTTTACTTTTAACCGGCGGTTCCGATTTTCACGGCACCAACAAAAAAGACATTGATTTAGGAAACGGTCGCGGACACCTGTTTGTTCCGGAAGAACTTTTGGACAAAATTAAAACTGCCTATTTAAGCCGTTATGTGCCTTACGAAAAGAATATAAAATCCGTATTGTTCTTCGACTTGGACGGTACTCTCCTAAATGACGAAAAAACAATTTCTCCCCGTACAAGGGCCGCATTGGAGGCCTGCGTACACAAGGGACACGTATTCGTTATTTCCTCAGGAAGAGCATACAGCAGTATTATTCAGATTGTAAAACGTCTGGAACTGGAAAACTGTTCACCTTTGATTTCTTCTTTTAACGGAAGTCAGATTTATCACCTTAAAAATCGCGAGATGTTGCATAGTGTAAAATTATCCTTAGATATTATTGCTAAAATCCGCGACCTGGCCAAAGCAATGGGGCTTCATTTACAATCCTATTCCGACACCAAAGTGTTAACCGAAAGCATAAACAAAAACGTTACATTTTATTGTGAATATGTAAAAAATGACTATGAACTGCTTCCGGATATTGCAGCGGAAGGACTTGAGTCCTACAAACTTCTGGCTATCGATTTAGACAATCGGGAATTGCTGGAAAACTTCCGCTCTAAAGTAGAAGAACTTTGTGCCGGACAGGTGCAATGCTTCTTTTCCAATGACTGGTTCTTGGAAATTCTGCCCTACGGCACTACCAAAGGCACCGCGCTACAATTTGTGTGTGATTACGCAAATATAGATCGTAAATACTCCTATGCTTTTGCCGATGCCGAAAACGATTTACCCATGTTGGAAGCCGCCGCCTATCCCACCGTTCTTCTAAACGGAATATCGCAAGCCAAGGCTGCTGCACGTTTTATCACGTTTACGGATAATAATCACGAAGGTCTTGCACCATTTTTAGAAAAATTAGCAGAATAAAAATGAAAAGAACCATTTTCGCTCAACCTTTTAGAATGAATGCGCAAAATGGTTCTTTTTTTATGGAGGAGCATAAACTTATACCGTTATTGTTAATTTAGTGATGTTACTTCCTTTAGCATATTGCGCACAATATACATCTGTGCACTTTTTATACTTGGCAAATGTCTTCTTCGCTTCTTCCAAATCTCCGTATACCTTCCAATAGCCCGTAAATTTGGCACCTCCTGCACGATTTTCAATAAATCCCGTAACATCTTCCGCCGGATACCCAAGAAACAAGCCGATTTCATGCGGGAACTCCCCGGCCTCTTTTAATCGTTTCATAAGTTGTACCACACAAACATCCGGATTTTTAATGTTATATCCCAAAGAATATAACAGTTCACGTACTTGTTTATTACCGAAATCATTCTTTAATTTTGACGGGCGATATACATAAATCAATGCTCTGCCATTGTCATAACGCAATGGTAAAATCCGCAAGCCCTTGGCACATAGCATTTTATTTAATTTCCGCACACGCGAAATCATTTCTTTTCTGGATGCTACCGAACAGGAAAATAGATTCCCGGTTTTCAAGCCCGCCAAGGTAGGCGAACACTGTTTAATGACTAATTCTTCCGACATATCAACACTTCTTTCCTTATAGTATCATTTAAAATTCACACATATTTCTTACGCTTCGTCCCGGAAAATACTATTTTACTATGCCACATGTGTATCTAAAATATTCTTCAATGCAGACAAAGAACTGGAATGTGATCTCGCTACCACCGTATCAAGCCCTTTAGTTTCACCCAACGCCACACGTGCCATTTTATGACACATAGTTCCCGTAAATAAAACCAACAAATCCGGACTTCCGATTTGTGTACGCAAATTACCTTTCATCTGTGTAAACACTTTTGCACTACACTTATATTCTTTACACAAATCCATATATTTGCGGACCATACAATCATTTCCGCCTATTATGACAACACTCATCTTAAGCCTCCGTTTTTTTTATAAAATGTACCATTATCTTTCTTTACCTGATTAAACAGTTATGGACAAAAAATCCCCCTTTAGTTAGTCCTTGCTAACTCTTCTTCTAAAAAGAAAGGAAGAGCAGATATATTCTTCCTCTTCTGGTTAGCGTCTGCTAACCATATTAGAATTATAGCCTACCTTTTTTTCTCTGTCAATATTTTTATTGTCGAATTTTTTTTTCATTTTTCTTCAAAAACAAATTGTAAATATGCAAAGTTTGTGATAAATTGTCTATGTTGAAGATTTTTTTAAATTCTATACAGAAGGGACGAATAAAAGATGAAAAAAATCTATGAAGGTAAAACAAAAGATGTTTACAGCCTTGAAAATGGCAATGTTATGTTGAAGTTCAAAGACGACTGTACCGGAAAAGACGGCGTTTTTGATCCCGGCGAAAACTCTGTAGGTCTTACAATCGAAGGTATTGGTAAAGCAAACTTACAGACATCTATCCACTATTTTGAACTTTTAAAAGAAGCAGGCATCAAGACTCACTACGTAAGTGCGAACCTTGAAGAAGCAACTATGGAAGTTCTTCCCGCAACCGTATTCGGTCACGGTCTTGAAGTAATCTGCCGTTTGGTAGCTACAGGAAGCTTCATCCGCAGATATGGCGAATACATTGAAAATGGTACTGTTTTAGAAGGCGGTTATGTAGAATGTACCTTCAAGAACGATGCACTTGGCGATCCCCTCGTAACAAGCGAAGGTCTTGCAGCATTAGGCATTATGACTCCCGCGATGTTTGAAAGTATGAAGGAACAGACCTTAAAGATTACCAAGATTGTAGCAGACGACTTAAAGACTTTAGGTCTCGACCTCTGGGATATCAAGTTTGAATTCGGTTACAACAACGACGAAGTAATCTTAATCGACGAAATCGCTTCCGGTAACATGAGAGTTTACAAGGACGGCAAGATTGTTGATCCCGTTGAATTAACTAAGATTATCAACAACAGATAATTAGTGTTGTAATTAGGATACTTAATTATAAAATAAGACAAGCTGTGGTGTATCAATGATATGTACCCTCTTTACTGGACATCCAGTAAGGAGGGTATTTTTATGCGC
>X409_Impala__coassemble_548_pt1 | contig 14328 bp, 13 predicted proteins | sample X409_Impala__metabat2_low_PE_002 | metagenome-assembled genome bin X409_Impala
ATAAATAAGGAAGCGCTCAGCGGAAGAATGTTTGGTTCAAAAAAATAATTCTTCTTATATATAAACAAAGAAAGATTGAACATCCGGGCAAAATGTATTATGATAAAAGGGGTTTTATTCGGACAAGATATTAATATACTTGTATATGGAGGTAAGGGAAATGAAACGAATCGGTATGTTGACCAGCGGCGGTGATTGTCAGGCATTGAATGCGGCAATGCGTGGTGTGGTAAAAACAATGAAGAACAGCAAGGAAGAAGTAGAAATATACGGTTTTTTGGATGGTTATAGGGGATTGATTTACAGCAATTACCGTATGTTACAAAGTTCTGATTTTTCCGGTATTCTTACCAAGGGCGGTACGATTCTGGGAACTTCAAGAACTCCTTTTAAGACAATTACGGAGCCGGATGAAAACGGTTTGGATAAAGTGAAGGCAATGAAGCAGAATTACTATAAGTTAAATCTTGATTGTCTCGTGATTTTGGGTGGGAACGGAACGCATAAAACAGCCAACCTTCTTCGCGAAGAGGGATTAAATGTGGTAACGCTTCCGAAGACCATTGATAATGATTTATACGGAACGGATATGACATTCGGTTTCCAGAGTGCGGTAGACATTGCAACGGATTGTATCGATTGCATTCATACCACTGCAGACTCCCACGGACGTGTATTTATCGTAGAAGTAATGGGGCATAAGGTTGGATGGCTTACCCTGAATGCAGGTATGGCGTCCGGCGCAGACATTATTTTAATTCCGGAAATTCCTTACGATATTGATAAGGTAGTGGATGCGATTGAAAACCGTAAGAAGAACGGCAGCCGGTTTACGATTCTTGCGGTGGCAGAGGGCGCGATTTCCAAGCAGGATGCCAAGTTATCCAAGAAAGAATATAAGAAGAAACTGGAAAACCGCAAGTATCCCAGCGTAGCTTATGAAGTTGCGGAACAGATTAAGGAAAAAACCGGCGAAGAAGTACGCGTAACCGTACCCGGTCATACACAGCGCGGCGGCAGCCCCTGTCCTTACGATCGTGTATTCGCTTCACGTCTCGGTTCCGAAGCAGCAAAACTGATTCTGGATGGCGAATATGGTTTTATGGTGGGATATAAGAACCGTGAAATCGTTAAAGTTCCCCTGGAAGAAGTTGCCGGAAAGTTGAAATACGTTTCTCCCGATGCAAGCATTGTGAAGGAAGCCAAGATGCTCGGCATCAGTTTCGGAGATTAGAAAGCAGGAAGATAAATGTCATATGTGGCGTTATATCGTAAATTTCGCCCCGATACCTTTGAGGATGTCAAAGGTCAGGAAGCGATTGTTACGACATTAAAAAACCAAATAAAAAGTAACCGTATCGGTCATGCGTATCTGTTTTGCGGCACCCGCGGTACCGGTAAAACCACCATTGCGAAAATTATGGCCAAGGCTGTCAATTGTGAAAATCCGGTAGACGGCAGTCCCTGCGGCGAGTGTGAGATGTGCAAGAAAATTGCCGCCGCAAACAGTATGAATGTCATTGAAATCGATGCGGCATCCAATAACGGTGTAGATAATATCCGTGAAATTATTGATGAAGTGACTTATTCACCTACGGAAGGGAAATATAAGGTTTACATTATCGACGAAGTGCATATGCTTTCTCCGGGTGCATTTAACGCCTTGCTGAAAACACTGGAGGAGCCGCCTTCTTATGTGATTTTTATTTTGGCGACGACGGAATCCCACAAGATTCCCATTACCATATTGTCCAGATGTCAGAGATACGATTTTAAAAGAATCAGCATTGACACCATCGCGGGCAGAATTAAGGAACTGACGGATAAAGAGCAGGTGGATATTGAGGACGGAGCGGTACGTTACATTGCCAAAACCGCTGACGGCTCCATGCGTGATGCGTTAAGCCTTTTGGACCAGTGTATTGCGTTCCATTACGGGGAAACCCTTACCTATGAGAAAGCACTGAAGGTGTTGGGTGCGGTGGACAGCAGCGTATTTGCGACCCTTTTAGACTGTGTAATTGACAAAAACATCGTAGGTGCGATTTCGCTTTTGGATGAAGTGGTCATGCAGGGTAGGGAACTTCCGCAGTTTATCAATGATTTTACAATGTATCTGCGAAATCTGATGATGGTGAAAAGTGCGGATGTACCGGCTGAAGTTCTGGAGATTTCCAATGAAGCACTTGCGGTGCTGAAGGAAGAGGCCGGGAAATTGGAATTGGAAACCATTTTCCGCTATATCAGAATTTTTTCGGAATTATCCAACCAGATCCGATACGCAACACAGAAGCGTATTTTAATCGAAGTGGCGATTATTAAGTTATGCAAGCCGCAAATGGAAGATAAGCAGGATGCATGGGGCGATCGTATCCGGGCCCTGGAGGATGCAGTGGAAAAAGGTGTCGTGGTAGCGCAGGCACCGGCAAGTACCGGCACAACCGCGGCTGTAACGAAACCGGCTGCAAGACCGCAGTTGCCCAAGGCGGTTCCGGAAGAAGTGAAAAAAATCGCCCAAAACTGGGGACCGATTCTGGATGCTATGGGACAACCGATCAAATCGTATCTTTCCAGCGTGCGTCTCAGTTGGGGAGAAGGGAACATTCTTTTGATGGTTGCGGAGAATTTTCTTGCCTACGAGACCTTAAAAGAAGAAAAAAATATGACGGCCTTGAAAAATGAACTGGAAGATTTTATTCAAAAAGAAATTAAAATCGAAGTAAAGCAATTAGGCGAAGGCGAGTATTTTGAAGACCATTATGTGGATATTATTAAGTCTTTTCACATGCCGGTAGAAGTGGAAGAGTAGTTTAATCCGGTCATGTTGCAATTGATTTTTGATACCGTAAAAGGTATTTGCTTTTATAATTAAAAATGATTTTAGGAGGATATAAAAATGGCAAAACGTGGAGGATTTCCCGGAGGCGGAATGCCCGGAAACATGAATAATCTGATGAAGCAGGCACAGAGAATGCAGCGTCAGATGGAAGAGCAGCAGAAAGAAATGGAGACCAAGGAATTTGAAGCCAAAGCAGGCGGCGGTGCGGTAGCGGTTACCGTAACCGGTTCCAGAGAAGTAACCAAGGTTGTTCTTGCACCGGATGTTGTGGATCCTGATGATATTGAGATGTTACAGGATTTGATTATGGCAGCAACCAACGAAGCACTTCGTATGGTAGACGATGCCAATAATCAGATGATGAGTAAGATGACCGGCGGAATGAACTTGGGAGGATTGCCTTTCTAATGGATCTGTACAGCGGATATATAGGCAAATTAATAGAGGAATTGGAGAAACTGCCGGGAATCGGTGCAAAGTCTGCCCAGCGTATGGCATTTCATATTATTAATATGCCTGAGGAACGTGTAAACCGTCTGGCCAATGTTATGATGGAGGCCAAAAGTAAGGTATGTTATTGCAGGGAGTGTCAAACCTTAACCGACAAAGAGATTTGCCCGATTTGCAATAACGACGCAAGAGATAAAAGCACCATTATGGTAGTGGAAAACACCAGGGATTTGGCGGCATACGAAAAAACAGGCAAGTACAGCGGTGTGTATCATGTATTACACGGGGCTATTTCGCCGATGATTGGTATCGGACCCGGAGACATTCGCCTGAAGGAACTGATTACCCGTCTTGAAGGGGATGTAAACGAAGTGATTATTGCCACCAATTCCAGTCTGGAAGGGGAAACGACGGCAATGTACATCAGTAAACTGATTAAACCCACCGGTATTAAGGTTACAAGGATTGCCAGCGGTGTACCGGTAGGCGGAGATTTGGAGTACATTGACGAAGTGACGCTTTTGCGTGCTTTGGAAGGCAGAATTGAGTTGTAAAACCAAATTTTATAATGTGTAAAAAGAAGAGCGGAATTCTATATTCGGAAAACGAATAAATGAAAACAGTCAGCGGAGGATAATATGGGAGTTACAGTTAAAAATTTTGGCAAGACAACTGCCGGCGTGGAAACGCAACTTTATATGATTGAAAACAAGAACGGTATGAAGGCGGGCGTTACCAACTTCGGAGCCATTCTGGTGAATTTGTTTGTAAAAGGTGCCGACGGCAGGGAACGTGACGTAGTACTTGGGTTTGACAGTGTGGAAGGATATTTGGATGACGGTAATTGCTTTGGTGCAACCGTAGGTCCCATTGCAAATCGTACCGCCAACGCAAAGTTTGAAGTGAACGGCGTAACATATCAAATGGATGTCAATGACAATGCCAACAACTTACATACCAGCCATACCGAAGGTTTTCAGAAGCGTGTTTGGGATGCATCATACGACGAAAGCAGTGTGACTTTCAGCCTGGTTAAGAAAGATATGGAAATGGGCCATCCCGGAGAAATGAAGGTGGCTGTTACTTACACATTAACCGATGACAATGAATTAAAGATTCATTATCATGCAGATACGGATAAAGAAACCATTATTAATATGACAAATCATACATATTTTAATTTGGATGGTCATGATTCCGATGAAATTTATGATGAACTGCTTTGGATGAAGGCGTCACACTATACACCGGTTGTTAAGGGTGCTATTCCTACCGGTGAAATTGCTCCCGTAGCAGGAACGCCTATGGATTTTACAACTGCCAAGAAAGTTGGTCAGGATATTTATTCTGATTTTGAACAGATTGGTCTTGTGGGCGGATATGACCACAACTGGGTAGTGGATGACTGGAATGGCGAATTGCAGTTAATTGCCAAAGTGGAAGATAAGAAATCGGGTATTGTGATGGATACTTATACAGATCTGCCCGGTGTTCAGTTTTATGCAGGAAATTTCGTAGGCAAGGATGTATGCAAGGGCGGTGTTCTTTACGGACCTCGTAAGGGACTTTGTTTAGAAACACAGTATTTTCCGAATTCTGCAAACGAAGCAAATTTCCCGAGACCGTTGTACGGACCGGATAAAGCGTATGACACAACGACGGTTTATAAGTTTTATCTTGTATAAAAGTGATGCAGGATTGTACCTTTGTTATATCAAAAAGAAAAAATGCTGTGATAAAATAAATGAATTACAGCAATTGTTATAAAATTGTTGAAACGGAGAACACATACAATGTGGGTAAATGAAGTTGAACAGGAATTAAAAGAGCATATCATCCCTTTTTGGGTTGGTATGCAGGATAAAGAGTTCGGCGGTTTTTACGGAATGCTGGACATTGATTTGAATCTGGATAAAAAGGCAACAAAAGGATGTATTTTAAACAGCCGCATTCTTTGGTTTTTCTCGAATGTACATTTGATGTATGGGGATGAAACCAGTCTTTCCATGGCAAAGCATGCGTATGAGTTTTTAAAGAAGTATATGTTTGATACGGAGAATGGCGGTATTTATTGGGCGGTAACCTATGACGGTAAGCCTTTGGATACCACAAAGCATACGTATAATCAGGCGTTTGCGGTGTATGCACTTTCTTCTTATTATGATGCGACCAAGGATAAGGAAGCATTGAAACTTGCGTATGAATTGGTTGATGTGATTGAGAATAAGTGCTGCGATGAAGGCGGATATCTGGAGGCGTTCGATATTCATTTTAACCCTGCCGGAAATGACAAACTTTCCGAAAACGGTGTGGAAGCCGGACGTACCATGAATACACTGCTTCACGTGTTTGAGGCATATACCGAATTATATCGCGTTGACCACAAAGAAGAAATCGGAAACAGACTCCGCTGGATGCTGGATATTTTTGTAGAAAAAATGTATAATCCGGCGTTGAAGCGTCAGGAAGTATTCTTTGATATGGAATACAATACCTTAATTGATTTGCATTCTTACGGTCATGACATCGAAACTGCATGGTTAATCGATCGTGGCCTGGAAGTGTTGGAAGATGAGGCATACAGTAAAAAATTGGAGTCTGTCATCAACAATCTGGAAGCCAATGTGTATCGTTTGGCATTTGACGGTAACGCTTTGTATAACGAGTGTGAAAAGGGTGTAAATGATACCAAACGTATCTGGTGGGTTCAGGCAGAGGCCATTGTGGGATTTTTGAATGCATATACCAAGAAACCGGAGAAAACGGAGTATATTCAGGCGGTTGAAAAGATTTGGGCATATACCAAAGAGTATCTGATTGATAAAAGACCCGGTTCCGAGTGGTTTTCGGAAGTAGATGAGGCCGGTGTTCCTTTTACAAGAAAACCCATTGTAGAGCCTTGGAAGTGTCCGTACCACAACGGAAGAATGTGTCTTGAAGTGATAAAAAGAGCAAAAAAGTAATTGGAAGATAGGAGTTTTGTATGTTTCGTGATGATTTTGCATGGGGCGTAGCAAGCAGTGCTTACCAGATTGAAGGAACCGATGAAAATGACGGTCGCGGAAAATGCATATGGGATGCATTTTCGACAGAAGGACAGGGAACCAAGGGACAGAATGCTTTTGTAACCTGTGACCATATGCACCGTTATAAAGAGGACTTTGCTTTGATGAAGGAATTGGGCATTCAGTCGTATCGTTTCTCCGTTAATTGGTCGAGACTGATTCCGGAAGGGACCGGTGCGGTGAATCAAAAAGCGGTTGCAATGTATCGCGATATGATTCAGGAAATGCGCCAAAACGATATTGAGCCGTATCTTACCCTGTACCATTGGGAATTGCCTCAGGCATTGGAAGACAAAGGCGGCTGGACCAATCCGGATATCGTGGGTGCTTTCGGAGAATATGCCAAGGTGGTTTCCGAGAACTTTTCGGATTTGGTTGAATACTTTTTTACCATTAATGAACCCCAGTGTTTTGTGGGTTTGGGTTATGTGACAGGTGTTCATGCGCCCGGTAAAAAATTATCAAAAAATGAAACCGTCCTTGCTTCGGTTAATGCGTTGAAAGCACACGGTACGGCAGTTATCAATCTTCGTAAATATGCAAAACAGCCGATTAAAGTTGGATATGCACCGACCTGCACCATTGCGATTCCGGCAACGAAGTGTGAGGCGGATATTGAAGCGGCGAAAAAAGTATTTTTCTCAATGTCGGATACTGCAGACAACTGGGCGTGGAACGTGGCGTGGTTTGCAGACCCTGTAATGCTTGGTAAATTCCCGGAGCAGGGAATGAAATTATTCAAAGAATATGTGCCGGAAATCACAGAGGAAGATATGAAATTAATCAGTCAGCCCATTGATTTTCTCGGATTGAATATTTATAACGGATATTATATCAAAGCAGGTGCCAACGGGGAGCCGGAAGGTGTACCCATGAAGACCGGTTATCCGGAAACGGCCGTAAACTGGCCGGTTCATGCGGAGTGCCTGTACTGGGGCGTAAAATTCTGCTACGAACGTTACGGTTTGCCCATTTATATTACCGAGAACGGAATGGCTTGTCATGATGCGGTTTCTCTGGACGGAAAGGTACATGACCCGAATCGTCAGGACTTTTTGGACCGATATATTTCAGCCCTGCAGGAAGCAGCGGATGAAGGTGTGGATGTCCGCGGATATTTCCTTTGGACATTCTTGGATAATTTTGAGTGGGACCAGGGATATCACGGACGTTTCGGTTTGATTCATGTGGATTTTGAAACGCAGAAGCGAATTCCGAAGGACTCGGCATACTGGTATAAAGAAGTGATAGAAAGTCACGGCAAGATTTTACACATAAATAAGTAAAATAACAGATTACGATATATGAGACGACAAAAGAAATCCGCATTGGATTTCTTTTGTTGTTTTTATGGAAAAAATATACTATTATAATGTGTGTGAGTTTTCTCTTTTTATTTTTTATAAATGATAAAAAGAAACTGACAGATTAAAATGCTCTGAAAGGAGTTTGGAGATGTATTTTGTACCGGATGGCACACAGGTGTGCGGCTTTTTTGAATGTGAAGATTGCGGTATGCGTTATCTGTCTCTGAAGATAATGCCCGTTATGACTTGTCCGTATTGCGGGGAGGAGCCTGATATGGAGTTGGGACCGGATGATGAAATGCCGGTAAATTCGGAAACTGCTAAATTAATCCGCGTAGTGGAAGGCGATGAAGTGGAACTGATGGACGGACTTTTGAGTTTGGCACTTACCGGCGGAGATACGGACTGGATCTAAAAGGAATTTGTTTTATCCAATAACCCCATTGGGCGAAATAGGATTTGGAAATGATAATATTACATAGGGAATAGGAGAAAATAATAATGATCAGACAAGATTACAAGGCAATGTTAAATGCAAAATCAGTGATTCGCGAGGCTTTTACTTTTGCGACTGCAAGAGGAAAAGAAATCGGTTATGAGAATGTTTTTGACTACAGTTTGGGAAATCCTTCCGTGCCTGCGCCGAAGGAGTTTACCGATGCAATGATTGAGATGTTACAGACGGAGAACCCGGTTACCCTTCACGGTTACAGCCCTACACCTGGAATTCCTGAAGTACGTGCTACCATTGCTGCATCTTTAAATAAAAGATTCGGAATGAATTATACTGCAGAGCATATATTTATGACAACAGGGGCTGCGGGTGCAGTGGCACATGCGGTGCGTTGCGTGACAGAACCAGGGGATGAAATTCTGACATTTGCTCCGTTCTTTCCGGAATACAATCCGTATATCAATCAGACCGGTGCGGTATTAAAAGTAGTACCTGCGAATCTGGAGAATTTCCAGATTAATTTTGAAGCGTTTGAAAAAATGCTTACGGAAAAAGTTATGGCTGTGTTGGTAAATACACCGAATAATCCCACCGGTGTGGCATATTCGTCAGAAACCTTAACGAAACTTGCGGCTCTTTTGGAAGCGAAGCAGAAAGAATACGGTCACGATATTTTCCTGATTTCTGACGAACCTTACCGCGAGATTGTCTTTGCGGGAGCAGATGCGCCTTATGTATCCAAATTTTATGATAATACTTTGAGTTGTTATTCTTATTCCAAGTCGTTGTCGCTTCCCGGTGAGCGTATCGGTTATGTGGCAGTGAATCCTAAGTGTACGGATGCAGACTATATTGTCGGTATGTGCGGTCAGATTTCCAGAGGAATCGGTCATAACTGTCCTCCTTCCATTATTCAGTTGGCGGTGGCAAAGACTGTGGATATGACTTCGGATTTGTCTGTGTATGAGAAGAATATGAATCTTTTATATGATGAATTGGTTCGTCTCGGATTTGAATGCGTAAAACCCGGCGGAACATTCTATATTTTCCCGAAAGCATTGGAAGCAGATGCGAAGGTATTTTGCGAGAAAGCAAAAAAATACGACTTGATTCTCGTACCCAGCGATTCTTTTGGATGCGAAGGATACTTCCGTATGGCTTATTGTATTGAAACCGAGAAGGTGGAGCGTTCCATCGCGGCATTAAGAAAGTTTGTGGAAACTGAGTATCCGAACCGCTAAGAAAATTGTTTCATTTGGAATATTTGTGTTAAGAATATTCGTTATAAAGTATAAATATATACAGATATTTTATGTGCAGAGTTTGTATCTGTTTGTTCGAGGGTGTTTTGTGACCGTCGGCATTTGGGTTGCTTATTTTGCAACCCTATGTGCCGCTACGTGGCACAAGCAAGCGGGAGCGTCCCGGAGAACATCAGATGCAAACTTTGCACATATATAAAAGGAGACAATTATGGATTTTCTCGAAATTTTAAAAGCAATATTCTATGGCATCGTGGAGGGCATCACCGAGTGGCTGCCGATTAGCAGTACGGGACATTTGATTCTGCTGGAACGTTTTATTAAAATGAACGTAAGCGAAGATTTTATGAATATGTTTCGTGTGGTTATTCAACTTGGTGCCATTATGGCGGTTGTGGTGATTTACTGGAAACAGATTTGGTTTATGGATTTTCACGGATTTAAATCCAAGCCTACTTTTAAAAAGGATATTTTAAATCTTTGGGGTAAGATTCTTGTGGCTTGTGTGCCGGCAGCGGTGATTGGCGTGTTTTTTGACGACTTCTTTGAAGCACTCTTTTATAATGAAGTTTGTGTGTCAATTGCACTGATTGTATTCGGTATTGCGTTTATTGTAATCGAAACATTAAATAAGAAGAAATCCGTAAAAGCAGAGGGCGTGGCTGACATCACTTACAAATTGGCATTGTTTATCGGTGTGTTCCAGTTGATTGCGGCAATTTTTCCGGGAACCTCCCGTTCGGGAGCCACCATTGTAGGCGCATTGTTACTTGGCGTGTCCAGGGCGGCGGCCGCGGATTTTACATTCTTTTTGGCGATTCCCGTGATGTTCGGCGCCAGTCTTTTAAAAATTGTAAAATACGGTCTTGCTTTTACCATGCAGGAATTTATTGTTCTTGCAGTGGCGATGGTAGTTGCGTATGCAGTATCTATGGTTGTCATTAAGTTATTGCTGAAATTCATTAAAAAACACGATTTCAAGGTGTTTGGCTGGTATCGTATTGTATTGGGTGTGCTGGTGCTTCTTCTTTTCTTCTTGGCATAATTGGTCAAAATCCGGTCACTTTTATTGTGCAACTTTTATACAAAAGTAGTAAAAAAAGTGCTTTTATAAGGCATAAAATAGAAAAAGTGTATACAAAATTGACAATTTTAATTTTTTGGAGTACACTACAACGTGAAAAAAGGTGAATGTTTTTATAACCTGAGATACAAATGTAAAAATCGTCAATGTACGATGCTCGTTGACCCGTTAAGGGGTGTGAAAGGAGAAAGATTATGGCAGAAAAGAAGACAGCAACAGCGAAACCCGTTGCAAAGGCAGTAGCAGCAAAGGTTGAAGAAAAGAAAGTAGAAGCAGTTCCCGTTAAGGCTGAAGCACCTGCAAAGAAGGAAGTTGCTAAGAAGGCAGCACCTGCAAAGAAGGCAGCACCTGCAAAGAAGGAAGCAGTTAAGAAGGCAGCACCTGCAAAGAAGGAAGTTGCTAAGAAAGAAGCACCTGCAAAGAAAGCAGCTGCAAAGAAGGAAGCCATCTACGTTCAGTTCGCAGGCAAGAGTTACAGCAACGACGAACTCCTTAAGATCGCTAAGGATGTTTGGGTATATGATATGGGCCAGAAGGCTGCTGATATGAAGTCTGTAGAAATCTATGTTAAGCCCGAAGAAAGCATGGCTTACTTCGTTGTTAACGGAACAGAAAACGGAAGTTTCATGATCTAATTTGATTGAATATATGTAGTTAGAAAAGGTTCGGAGTAATCCGGACCTTTTTTGTTTGTTTTTGCTAATTTTTACAGGGTATTTTTGGTATTATATTTAAAAGGAAAAAACAAGAAGTACACTTGTAGAGTAAGAAACTGAGTGTTATAATTATTCTGTATAGTGTAAAGTGAACAGGTTATATTTTTTATTTTCAAATATGAAGGGGAATCATATGGAGAGTAAAGAAACAAACTTATTAATAAATGAAGCTTTTCAAACCCTGATGCAGCATAGCAAGGATATGATGTTTGTCAAAGATGCCGATTTGGTTTATCGTGCGGCATCTCTTCCGTTTGTCCGAATGACCGGAAAGCAAACGATAGATCAGGTTGTTGGTAAGAAGGACGCAGAGATTTTTGAGGATAAAAGTCTTGCAAAGCGTTATGTTGCAGATGATAAAAAGTTAATCAAAGGTGGGGAACATCGTATTGATTATATTGAACCGATCCCGGAAGGGGAAGACGGTCAGGCAAGATACGGTTCTACCTCTAAATATCTGTTAAAAGATGATAAAGGGAAAGTCAAAGGGATTCTGGGTGTTACCAGGGATATTACCAGAGATTATATTGCGCGTCAGCATTATCAGCAGGAGTTAAGGTATTTGTTTGCCTTGCCGAAGGATACCTATGCTGTGTCTTTTATTGATATAGATGATTGGCGGGTAATCAGCCAGAGAAGACAATTGATTGCGGACGGAACTTTGCAGGAATGTCATACGGTTGAGGAGTTGGTAAAAGCGGCCGTTGATTCTATTGTAGATGAGAACAGCGGTGCGGCAGTTTTTTATAATAATTTTAATCCGACATTTTTACGGGAAATATATGATACCGGAAGGATGCATCTGAATTTCCGTTATCAGCGTCGTGTCGGCAAGAATATGGTGCGTTGGGTGCATAATGACATTCGTTTCATCATTGACGTTGACAGCGGACATTTGTGCGCGATGCTTTCGGCGAAAGACATTGATGAAGAGAAACGTGAAGAGCAGAAACTTGTGACGGCGGCCAAGATGGATAAAATGACCATGGTATACAATCGTGAGACGACGATGGATACCATCCGCAAAATTTTAAATGAAGAGGCGGATAAGAGTCACGTACTATTTATGATTGATGTGGATAATTTCAAGACTTTGAACGATTCCCGGGGACATCAGGCCGGTGATGAATTCCTGATAGACCTGGCGGCGGAAATTAAGAGCAGTTTCCGTGAAACCGATGTGGTGGGAAGAATCGGTGGCGATGAATTTTTTGCGTTGATGCGCGGTGTGCCCGGTGACTCCATTACATTGCGTAAGGCACAGGAATTGTTGGATACCATGCAGGCTGTGTGCGAGGATTATTCGGAATTGAATTTGTCCACCAGTATAGGCATCAGTTTGTACCCCGAAGACGGAACTACTTTGGATGAGTTGTATGCCCAGGCGGACGGTGCTTTGTATGAAGCGAAGCGCAAGGGCAAGAACCGGTTTATGTTTGCGACGAAATAGAATAAGATTTAAAAAGAAAAGTAAATACTTGCTTCGCAAGTGCTTCCTTTTCTTTTTTTACCACCAAAATCCAGTCGCTTCGCGCCTGTCGTGCTCCGCACTCACTGATTTTGTCGGTATCGCACAAAAGAAAAGTAAATACTTGCTTCGCAAGTGCTTCCTTTTCTTTTTTTGTGCGATAAAATGTGAACAAAGTGTAATTTTTAAAATAACAGTTGACAATAATAATCCATAGTGGTAAATTATGAAATGTAGATATTAGCACTCTATCGAGTTGAGTGCTAACAACATAAAACACAGCCACAGAAAGGAGCGATAGATGATGCTGGATGAACGAAAAAAGAAAATATTACAGGCCATCATTCGCAACTATCTGGAAACCGGCGAGCCGGTGGGCAGCAGAACTATTTCCAAATATACGGATTTAAACTTGAGTTCAGCAACCATACGTAACGAAATGGCAGATTTGGAAGAATTGGGCTACATCATTCAGCCCCATACTTCCGCAGGACGAATTCCTTCCGATAAAGGCTACCGCTTATACGTAGACAGTATGATGGAAGAGAACGCCAAACAGGTGGAAGAACTGAAGGAGATGCTTGTTGAAAAAGAAGAAAAGATGGATCACCTTTTAAAACAGGTTGCGAAAGTTCTTGCAGTGAATACGAATTATGCCACTATGATTACGGCACCCAGGTGTCAAAAGAATAAATTAAAGTTTATTCAGTTGTCACGAGTGGATGAGAATCAACTTCTGGCAGTTATCGTAATCGAAGGTAACGTGATTAAAAACAGTATGATATCCGTTTCCGAGCATTTGGATGACGAAACAATGTTAAAACTTAATATGCTTCTGAATACTCATTTAAACGGTTTATCCATAGAAGATATCAGTTTGGGGATGATTACCGCATTAAAGCAGCAGGCAGGTCATTACGGAACCATTATCGGAGACGTAATCGACGCGGTGGCGGAAACCATTAAAGAAGATGAAGACTTGGAAATCTACACCAGCGGAACCAATAACATCTTTAAATATCCGGAACTTGCGGATAACCAAAGAGCCAGCGAATTGATTAATACCTTTGAAGAGAAACAACTTCTTTCGCAGTTGATAGACGATTCGGATGTGTCGGAGCCCGGCACCGGAATTAAGGTTTACATCGGCGAAGAAGCACCGATTCAAACTATGAAAGATTGCAGTATTGTTACCGCAAATTATGAGTTTGGCGAAGGAATGAAGGGTACTATCGGTATTATCGGTCCCAAGCGAATGGATTACGAAAAGGTAGTCGGTACGCTTAAGACCATTAAAGTCCAGTTGGATGCACTTTATCAACAGGATGATAAAAAGAAACTGCCTTAGAGCGGGTATAAGAAAGGATGAGTGATTTGGCAGCAAAGAAGAAAACAAAGACCAAAGCAGAAGAAGTACAAAACGAAAAGGAAATGACGGAAGAACCTGTTGAAACAACAGAAACTACAGCAGAGACAACGGAAGGGGAAGCACCCGGAGATTGTGATGTTGCAGAAGATACGGCAGAGGAAACCGTAAAAGATAAAAAGCAGGAAAAAATCGATGAATTGGAAGATAAAGTGAAACGCCAGTTGGCAGAATTCGAAAATTTCCGTAAGCGCACCGAAAAAGAAAAAGCAACCATGTTTGAAGCAGGTGCCAAGAGCGTAATCGAGAAAATTCTT
>X409_Impala__coassemble_551_pt1 | contig 14304 bp, 14 predicted proteins | sample X409_Impala__metabat2_low_PE_002 | metagenome-assembled genome bin X409_Impala
AAACAGATATGTTCCAAACAAATTCAGATACAAGAAAACAATTTTTAAAATCAGAAATCATCTCTTTAGAAACCAAAACAAATTTTTTAGAAATCAAAAATGTTCTGCCTTATTCAAAATACAGAAAAATTGCTTTGGTTTTTAAATACTCAAATTTCAAATTGACAAAACTCAAAAAATGAAATCGACTTTCTTTGTAAACAAAATTATCTATACATCATATAAAACCAAAGAAAGGAGAATAACGCAAATGGCGCAAACCCGAACCATTGATACCGAAAAACGTTTAAAACACCTAAATACCCATCACAATACTACCTAATACTCAGACACAGCCGATTGCGTCATATACGCAAAAATGCAAGTATTATCAAACAATCAACGATTATCAATCTTGCAACAAGCCCTAGACAGCGGTATTATATCTATAGATGGTGTGCATGAAAGTATTATGGCATCAAAAAAAGAGAAAGTTATAGATATGCATCCTTTTGCAATTACTCCACCCAGCGAGAAAAATTCTCGGTGGCAAACGTATTACAAAGTTGCAAACGGAAACCGTAAACTTATCAGGGCACAATCAAAGGAAGAGTTATTGGATAAACTTATCCCAATATACTTTCCAAAACAGGACATTGACAATTTAACATTTTATTCACTGTACGAAGAATGGTTAGACTACAAATCAACAGTTGCCAACAGCCCAAACACAATTATACGGCATAAACAACATTACAAAAAATATTTGGAATCTTCTGTTTTACACAAAAAGAAAATAAATCACATTGACGAACTTTTGTTAGAAACGGAATGCAACCGCATTGTAAAAGATTTTAATTTACCACGAAAAGAATGGTGTAATGTGAAAACAATTCTAAATGGTATGTTTGATTATGCAATACGAAAAAAGTATCTGATAGAAAATCCTCTATCTAAAATTCAAATTCATGTTAAGTTTAAACAAGTTGTTCGAAAAACTGGCAAAACGGAAACATTTAATACAAATGAATTGGCAGACATCAACAACTTTCTTGACAAAATGTACGAGGAAACCTCTGACACTTCTTTTCTTGCAGTTAAACTTAATTTTCTGTTAGGGCTACGTGTTGGCGAATTGGTAAGCCTGCGTTGGGATGATTGGTGTGACGAAAATCACCTACATATTGTTCGTGAAGAAATCAAAGACCAGACCACCAATGAAATATCTGTGGTTGAACATACCAAGACCAATCGTGACCGTTTTGTAATTCTTGTTCCAAAAGCAAAAGATATTTTAAACAAAATAGAACGGCAAGACGATTATATTTTTATGAGAGATGGAAAACGCATTACATCTATCCGTATTTCAACGATTTTAAGAAAATATGCAAGATATATGGGTGTTCCTATGAAATCCAGTCACAAGTTAAGAAAAACCTATGCAAGTGTTTTAAATGCCAATGGTGTTCCCTTGGACTGTATTCGTGAAATGTTAGGTCATTCTTCTTTACAGACCACACTTTCATACATATATAATCCATTAAGTGAAGAAGAAACATATAATAAAATTTCACTGGCATTATAAGTGTATTCAAGGTGTATTCAAGATTTTGAATAAAATAAAAAGTGGAAACCCTGTTTTTTCAAGGTTTCCACCGTTTTTAAGTCAGCTGCTAACGGGAATCGGACCCGTGACCTCCGCACTACCAATGCGACGCTCTACCGACTGAGCCATAGCAGCAAATGATTGTGTCACCGTGTGCTATATTAACACACTGCCAATCATTTTGTCAATGATAAAAAACAATTTTACCTTGTTTTATAAAAGATGTGCTCTGATTTCATCTCCGCTTAAACTTGTTAAATAGGCAGGGGCAATATCAAACACGGTTTTACAGCCTGACATACCTTCTTTTTGCATTTTTACTGCCGCTCTTGCATATGCTGCAATTACAGATGCCGTAAACTCAGGATTGGAATCCAGTTTCAAACTATACTCAATTACGTGATTATTTTCCTGATTCCATCCGGTCTTTCCCGTACGGAATACAAAACCGCCATGAGGAATACCCGCATGGTCACGCTCCAATTCTTCTTCCGTAATGAAATGTACAATTGTATCGTAATCCGCAAAATAATTGGGCATATTCTTAATTTCTTCTTCAATACGCGCTTTATCCGCACCTTCCTCAGCCACAACAAAACATTCTCTTAAATGTTTCTGTCTTGTAGTCAGTTCGGGATTTTCTCCGTTTCGTACTGCGTTTAATGCTTCTTCTACAGGGATGGTATACTGCTTGCCGTTTTTTACGCCTTCTACGCGTCTGATAGCGTCAGAATGTCCCTGGCTTACACCCTTACCCCAGAATGTGTAATCATTTCCCTGAGGCAAAACCGCATTGGCATACAAACGGTTCAATGAGAACATTCCCGGATCCCATCCGCATGAAATCACGGCAATATTACCGCCTTCCTTCGCACTCTTGTCTACATTGGCAAAATGTTCCGGAATTCTTGCATGTGTATCAAAACTGTCCACCACCGTAAAATGCTTTGCATACTCCGGAGTCTGCATCGGTAAATCCGTAGCGCTTCCGCCGCAAAGAATCAAAACATCGATTTCATCCTTCTTATCAAGCATATCATCCACATGATATACATTTACACCTTCCGTAAGAATCTTCACATCTGCGGGATTTCTTCGTGTAAAAACGGCTTTCAATTCCATATCGGAATTATTTTTTACCGCACACTCAATACCTTTTCCCAAATTACCGTATCCCAAAATTCCTACTCTAATCATTGCTTTCGCCTCCTGTGAGATTTATTTTATGATAATTAGTTTACATAATATCTATGTGGTGTTATTTCTTTTCCCTACTGCTGCCTGTAGCGCTTCAACTTGGCACGTATTCGTTGCAATGCGTTGTCAGTTGCTTTTTCATCTCTTCCCAAAACCTTGGCAATTTCCACATATCCCATCCCGGTAATATGAAGTTCCAACACCTGGGTTTCAAACGGACTCAACTCGGTTTCAATATATTTCTGCAACTGCTCCATATTTTCCTGGCCGATGATAATCTCTTCCGGATTGGATGCTTCGCCGCCTGCCATCAGTTCCATACCGCCATAAAATCCTGACTCAGTAGTATTCTCCCTGTCACGTTCGCCGTCCTGTCCATAGATGGATGTATAAAAGTTAAGCGGCGCATGCTTTTTGCGACCTGATTTCTGAACCGCGGAATAAATATTTCTGGACACACAAAGTTGTGCAAAAGTGCTAAAAGAGGCATCTCTTCCGGCATCATAATCTCTGACCGCCTTAAAAAGACCAATCATTCCTTCCTGCACCAAATCCTGGGTATCTCCCCCCAGAATATACATTGACTTTGCTTTGCTGCGTACCAGATTTTTATACTTATTTAAAAGATACTCCATAATCTGCTCTTCACCATCGCGAAGACGTTCTATGAGTTCCTCATCGGTACAATTTTCATAACGTTCTATCATTCTGCTTCCTCTTATTGTAACCTTTGTCTTACAATTTCATAAGCCAGTACACCGGCCGCTACCGATGCATTCAATGAATCAATCTGACCTTTCATCGGGATGGATGCAACAAGGTCACATTTTTCTTTTACAAGTCTGCCTACACCTTCGCCTTCGCTACCGATTACAAGACCGATGGGTCCTTTTAAATTCAGATCATACATAACCGTGCCGCCCATATCCGCACAAACAAACCACAACCCCTCTTTCTTTAAGTCTTCAATGGTTTTGGCAAGATTGGTTACCTTGGCGACCGGAAGATAATTCAATGCACCTGCAGAAGTTCTTGCTACGGTTGCGGTTAATCCTACCGCACGGTTTTTGGGAATAATCACACCATGGGCTCCGGCCAGATGAGCCGTACGGATCATTGCACCCAAATTGTGTGGATCTTCAATATTGTCCAACAGCAGGATAAAAGGATCTTCCCCCTTTTCTTTTGCTGACTGCATAATATCTTCCACCTCAGCATAATCATAGGCTGCCGCATAAGCAATTACACCCTGATGCTTACCTGTTTCCGACATCTGATCCAAACGTTCTTTATTCACATAACGAATGACTGTATCCTGCTTTTTCGCCTCTCTTTTAATACTTAAAACAGGGCCGTCCTGACAACCGTCCAATACAAACAACTTATCAATACATTTGCCTGAACGAAAGGCTTCCATTACGGCATTTCTGCCCTCTATTGTAAATTCATGATATCCCATCTTAACCTGCTTTCTCATCCGTAATTGTACGAATTTTTTTATACAACTTCATTATCTTTTTGGTCGAAATCCAGCATAACTCCGACTTTATGAATGCGGCAATACCAACTTAATCAATTCCAATATTCTGTCTTCCTCGCCCTTCAAATATAAGTAACCGAGCAACGCTTCAAAGCCCGTAGCCTTATGATACTGACCTATCCCCGCATTCTTGGCATGGGATGCGGTCTTTGCATTGCGGCCTCTTTTATAAATATCCAACTCTTCTTCCGTCAGATGCTCTTTTAAACTTTCTGCCATCTGCGCCTGAGTCTCTGCTTTTACCAGATTACTTTTATCTTTATGTAAACCATTTACATTGCGATTTCCTTCTCCTACAAGGATACTCCGAATCACCAGGTCATACACACAATCCCCGATAAAAGCCAGAGTCAGCGGGGAATAGGTTCTGATGTCCACTTCCCCAAGCCCGAATTCTTCTTTTATTTTATCCAAAAAGAGTTTCTCGTTATGCACGTTTCCACTTAACTCCTTCTCTTGTATCTTCCAGAACAATACCCATTTCCAGAAGTTTATTACGGATTTCGTCTGCCTTGGCAAAATCCTTAGCCTTTCTTGCCGCCTGACGGTCTGCAATCATCTGCTCGATTTCCGCATCTAAGATTTCTGCCTTCTTCTCGGTAATAATACCGCAAACATCCGTCATTGTCTTAAAGAATGCATTTACAGCCTCTAAATATGCCTTACTGCTGTTTTCGTCTGTATTGGTATTCATAAACTTCACCAATTCAAAGATTGCAGAAATAGCATCCGCTGTATTGAAGTCATCCTCCATAGCCGCTTCATACTTATCCATATAAGTCTTGGCGGTTACAAGCAATTCTTTCTCTCCATCGCTCATAGCATCAACCTTGGCAGTTGCAAGCAATCCCTGCATTCTTTCTGCCGCATTTAAAATACGCTCCAGAGAGTTCTTTGCTGCTTCCATAAGGTCAGCACTGAAGTTTAACTGGCTTCTGTAATGTGCGGAAAGCATAAAGAAACGAAGCACCTGTAAATCATATTTCTCGGCAATGTCGCGTACGGTAAAGAAGTTACCGAGTGACTTACTCATCTTCTTATTGTCAATATTTAAGAATGCATTGTGCATCCAGTAACGGGCAAACGTCTTACCGTTTGCTGCTTCACTCTGTGCAATTTCGTTTTCGTGATGCGGGAATACCAAATCCTCTCCGCCTGCGTGGATATCGATTTCTTCGCCCAGATATTTTTTACTCATAACGGAACATTCGATATGCCAGCCGGGACGACCGTTGCACCAGGGTGAGCACCAATAAGGCTCGCCTTCTTTTTTGGGCTTCCAAAGAACGAAATCCAAAGGATCTTCTTTCTGGTCTTCGCCGGTTACAAGGAGTGAACGGTTACCGCCCTGTAAATCATCCAGATTCTTATGAGATAACTTACCGTACTCCTTAAAACTTCTTGTCTTAAAATAAACCGTACCGTCACCGCCCACATAAGCATGGTTCTTATTAATCAACGTACCGATCATCTCAAGCATACCGTCGATTTCTTCCGTTGCCTTGGGATGTGTGGTTGCAGGCATCACGTTTAAAGCCTTCATATCTTTTTTACATTCTTCAATGTAACGCTCGGAAATTACGGATGAATCTACACCTTCTGCTATTGCCGCCTTGATGATTTTATCATCTACGTCCGTAAAGTTCGATACATAATTTACTTCATAGCCTTTATATTCCATGTAACGTCTTACGGTATCAAACACAATCATGGGACGTGCATTACCGATATGAATCAGGTTATAAACGGTAGGTCCGCACACATACATACGTACTTTACCTTCTTCGATGGGTACAAACTCTTCTTTTCTCTTCGTTAATGTGTTGTAAATCTTCATTTTTTCTTCTCCTGCTACTTTGTTTTATAATACGAATTGTCTTATATCAGACATTGTCTAAAATATATCTTCACGATGCGTTTCCATTCTTCTTTAACGCTTCCATCTGTGCTTCCAAGGCCTCCAACTTCTCCAGAAGCTGTACATTGGCAGACTGCAGACGGTTGATATCCTCTTTGACAGGGTCGGGCAAATGTATCTGGTCCATGGTATCGCGGGGAATTGCGATATTATCGCGTTTCACAATTCGACCCGGAACACCTACAACAGTACAGTTGGGCGGTACTTCCTCAAGCACCACGCTTCCGGCACCGATTTTGGAATTTTCCCCTACCGTAAAAGATCCCAAAACCTTCGCGCCCGCACTAATCATTACATTATCACAAATGGTCGGGTGTCGCTTGCCGTGCTCCTTACCGGTACCACCTAACGTCACGCCCTGATAAAGCGTAACATTGTTGCCGATAATGGTGGTCTCACCGATAATCACCCCATTTCCATGGTCGATAAAAAGGCCTTCACCAATGGTTGCACCGGGATGAATTTCAATACCGGTCTTTCTTGCCGCACGTTGCGAAATGTAACGGGCAAGAAAATACATTTTACGGTTATATAATTTATGCGCCAGTCTGTAATGAAGCATAACCTTAAAACTGGGATACAGCAAAACCTCCATGGAATTATGGATTGCCGGGTCACGCTCTTTTACAATGGCTATTTCGTTTTTGATACGCTTGATAATGCCCATTGAATATTCTACTCCTTACAGAGACCTGTTTACAACTTTCAAATCATAAAATTTATCTAAAATATAAAAGAACCCGCCTCAAAAAGAGACGAGTTCATCGCTATTCCACTCTTAATATCAAAGGCAACTGCCTTCTTCACACACGTATAACGTACGCCCCGGATACGGATACTTAAGTTCCCCGCATCGGCTCCCGAATGCACTTCCGTCAAACTCATTCATAAAAGCGGCTTTCAGCCGGTGACCGCTTCTCTCTGTTATCTTCCTTTGACGTACTCTCTTCGTTCACAGCCTTTGTCATATTCCTCTTATAAAATATGCGTTTTTTGATTTTTTGTCAATAAAAACCGCTATAAAAATGCTGTTTTTTTCTGCCAATTTTCGACATCAGATAATTTCATTGATAAAAATGCTTTTTCGAACACATATCTGATTCAAACAGTCCGTAATTTCATCTCCGGCACTTTTATTAATCATATGAAAGCATTCTTCTGCACTTTTATAACCAAAAACAAACGCAGTAAGGTCTTCGATTAAAACACGGCAATCTGCAGTGTCACGATGGGTTACCGCATATTCGTTCTCTTTATCCGTCCCTTTTTCTGTCTCTTTCTTTACGCGCGGGGGACGTTTTTTGCATCGCAAACTGCCGTCTTGTGCAGTATACAAATGATATATACCGCTATTCTGTGTTAAAACGGGGTCTATTACATCCATTAAAATATCTACGGCTCCCCTGCATGATAATCCGCACATAAATTCCTCAATCCGAAGAACCCTTGCCATAATCATCGGCTTATGTTCACTGACATTTACCATCTGCCAACCGGCCAAATCTTCATCCACGATTACTTCCTGGAATGCCGGCTGTTCTTTTTCACAAATATAGGCAAAAATACCTTTTATCCTGCCGTCCTGCTCGGCAAAAAACAAATTACCGTTTTGAACAATTAATTCTTTTTTTAACAGTTTATAATAGGTGGCATTGCGATGCATATAACAATCCGCATTCTTCTTTAACATCGCATTCGCAAAATCTGCCAGCAGCGCCATATCATTTTCTTTTGCAACCTTAATCTGTAAACTGCCCTTCCCTTTCACAACGAGATGAAACTCCGCTTCATACTTTGCAGCAGTTTCCATATAATGTAACGGCAAAACCGCCTCATTCAACTTCCACACCGGCTTATCATAAACATATGTAAACTGAAACGGTGTATAATAGGCCGGGTTTGCAGGCATCAAAAAAGTAAAAGGCTGTCCTTCCTCCCACATAAACTGCAGGGCCTCTTTTAACAAATCCGCCATCAATCCCTGTCTGCGATACGGTTCTTCCGTCGCAACTCCTACAATGTAGCAGACCGGTTCCATCCGACCTGTCAAAAACGGTGTCAGATGCAACATACTGACAACCTTTTCATCATCCGTCCGTATAAAAACAAGATTCCGTTCCGCTTTGTTTGCAAAATAATACTCCGTAAATTCTTTGCTGTCTTCCGCAAACACTTTTTCCCATAATGGTCGTACATTATGAACTTCTTTTTCTGCCAGAAAACCTTTTTCCATTACGCCTTGCTGCAGCCTCCGCAATTTTCACAATTACCGTAAGTAACTCCGGGCATCTGCTCCGGGGTGGATAACAGACAAATTGCCTGTGAACTGATTCCTTCCTTACTTCCGGTAAAACCCAAACCTTCTTCCGTGGTAGCCTTCACATTTACCTGCGACATATCAATGCCCAATACGTCTGCAATATTTTTACGCATGGTATCGATATGAGGACGCATCTTGGGCGCCTGCGCAATAATGGTAGCATCAATATTTTCGATAAAAAACAAATTCTCATCCAATATCTCTTTTACACGGGCAAGCAGTTTCATACTGTCTGCTCCTTTGTATTCTTCCGCGGTATCCGGGAAATGTTTACCGATATCGCCAAGTGCCGCGGCACCGAGTAACGCATCCATAACGGCATGCACCAAAACATCCGCATCCGAATGCCCGAGCAAACCGGTTTCATGCGGAATTTTTACACCACCGATAATCAAATCTCTTCCTTCCACCAAACGATGTACGTCATAACCCATTCCTATTCTCATATAAGCCTCCTGTTTTGTATTCCTATATGCTGTATATTTCATTTTCGGCATATTACGCATTCATTAGGTCGCGATTACACGCCTGTCAAATCCCTGATTACTTCTCCTGCAATCATAAGCCCTGCTACAGAAGGTACAAAAGCCACCGAACCGGGCGTTGCGCGACGTCCCGTATTTTGTTTTATGTCAACCACCGTTTCTTCATTGCCACACTCTGCGTCCTTCACAATCGGTTTGATTGCTTCCTCTTTGGAATATAACACTTTTAACTTTCGTATTCCCCGCTGTTTGCACTCACGTCGCATCACCTTTGCAAGAGGGCAAACGGAAGTTTTATACAAATCCGTAATCTCAAATGCACCGGGATTCAATTTATTTCCGGCACCCATACAACTGATAATCGGAACGCCTGCTTTATTTGCCGCCTCTGCAAGCGCCAGCTTGGCCGTCACCGTATCCACTGCATCCACCACATAATCATACTGTGTAAAATCAAATTCCGATGCGTTATCCGGTAAGAAAAAACATCTGCGCTCTTCCACCGCAATATTCGGATTAATCTCCAGCGCACGTTCTTTCATAACTTCCGTTTTATATCGGCCGATGGTTTTGGTGGTGGCAATAATCTGGCGGTTTAAATTACTTTCAGCCACCGTATCGCTGTCTACCAAGGTCAGTGTTCCGATGCCGCTGCGAACCAACGCCTCTGCCGTATATCCGCCTACACCGCCCACGCCGAATACCGCCACATGGGCATTTTTTAACTTATCCATAGCCTCCGCTCCGAGAATCATCTCGGTACGGCTAAATCTTTCGCTCATTTTTTATTACCTCACGATTCCTGTGAGAACATCGGTGTCGATAAATAACGGTCCCCGGAATCGGGCAATAATGCCACAATCACTTTTCCCTTGTTCTCTTCACGTTCTGCCAGGATGCCTGCTGCCTTCAATGCCGCACCGGAAGTGATGCCAACCAGTACACCTTCCGTCACCGCCAGTCGTTTGCCCTCTGCAAATGCATCTTCATTCTCAATGCAGATAATTTCATCATAGATTTTTGTATTTAACAACGAAGGCACAAAATTCGCACCGATTCCCTGCAATTTGTGTGGTCCGGCTTCGCCCCCTGATAAAAGCGGGCTTCCCGCAGGTTCCACTGCCACAATTTTAACATTCGGATTCTTCTCCTTCAGATATTCACCCACACCCGTGATGGTTCCGCCGGTTCCGACACCTGCGACAAAAATATCAACCTTTCCTTCCGTCTGTTCCCAGATTTCAGGTCCTGTGGTTTTTCTGTGCGCCTCCGCATTCGCCTGATTGTCAAACTGCCCAAGAATTACCGCTCCCGGAATGGAATCTTTTAATTCTTCCGCTTTGGCTACGGCATCTGCCATTCCCTTGGCACCTTCGGTAAGTACCAGTTGCGCTCCGTACGCCCCCAAAAGGTTTCTGCGTTCCACACTCATAGTATCCGGTAATGTTAAAATGGTTTTGTATCCTTTGATTGCCGCCACTGCTGCCAAACCGATACCGGTATTCCCGCTGGTAGGCTCAATAATGGTCGCTCCGGGTTTTAAAATACCTCGCTGTTCCGCATCTTCAATCATAGAAAGAGCCGCTCTGTCTTTGACGCTTCCCGCAGGATTTAAATACTCCATTTTAGCAAGCAGGGTTACATCTCCCAGACCCGCAGCCGCTTTATATCGGTCAATCTGCATTAAGGGGGTATTTCCCACCAATTCGATTGCGCTTTTTACGATGTTTTTCATATTTTTCACTCCGTTATACATTCTTCTCATCTCTTTTTCTTAAAGAGTTCCTCTGTCGTATGCTCACGCATTGCAAACGAAATCACATCACAGAATTCTTCCGCCGCCCAATACAACGTCCCCATCATAAAAAACTACCGATTGTCCGGTGGTAATACCTCTCTGGGGTTCTGCAAATGTCACCCGAACCCTTCCTTCTCCCAGACACTCTACTTCTGCCACGGCTTCCTTCTGTTTATATCTTGCCTTTGCCTTACATTTGACAGTTTGCCCTTCTTTGGGCTCTACTATCCAATTTACATCTTCCGCTTCCAATACGAAACTGAACAGTTCTTCGTTCCGGCAAAGCACCACTTCATTGGTATCCATGCGCTTCTCATATACATACATCGGTTCCTGCAGCGCAAGGCCAAGTCCTTTCCGTTGCCCGATGGTATAACGAATCATACCTTTGTGACGCCCGAGTACCTTGCCTTCGCGGTTTACAAAATTACCTTCCGCAAAGGATTCTCCCGTGTATTCCTCGATAAAAGAAGCATAATCCCCGTCCGGCACAAAGCAAATGTCCTGACTGTCCTTCTTTTTGGCATTCAAAAGCCCTAATCCCTCTGCAATCTCACGGATTTCATCCTTTCCGTATTCTCCCAAAGGAAATTTACAATGTGCCAACTGCGCTTTGGTCAAATTATATAAAACATAACTTTGATCCTTGCTTTCGTCCCTGCCTTTTTTCAGTACATATTGTTCCCGCTTTTCATCATACTCCACTCTGGCATAATGACCGGTTACCACGTAATCACAGCCTTCTTCCCGCATTTTATCCATCAGGCGGCCAAACTTCATATGACGGTTACATTCCACGCAAGGGTTCGGCGTTCCGCCCTCAATATAAGTATTGATAAAACGACAAATGACTTCATTCTTAAAATCTTCCCTGTAATCATAGGCATGAAAGGGAATATCAAAATGCTTTGCTACCGCCTCGGCATCTTTTACCGCGCTACTGCTTCCGCAAACCGCATCCGCCTCACTATTCACTTCCATATCATCGACAGCCTCATACAACCGCATGGTCGCCCCCACGCAATCATATCCTGCCTTCTGCATCAAATGCACCGCCACGGAAGAGTCCACACCTCCGCTCATGGCAATTAACGCTCTTTTTTTATCATTCATACAATTCACGTTTCCGATCTTTTTCACTTACGCAAGCATTTTTTCTGTTTCTTAATTCTTAATAATTCATATACAATCTTCTGCTCATTTCTTCACGCAATTTTGGCCTTGCCGCAATTACCAATAAAAGAATTGCAATGGCAAGTAAAAGCGGTGCACAGCAAAGCGACCAAATCAAATATACTTTTCCCACAATAAAAATATCCAAAAGCAATTCAATTAATATCAGAAGCAAACATACAAACAAAAGACTGATTCCGCCCGCGCGGAAATAATTTCTTCTTTTTTTCCGTAGAAAAATAACCATACAAAAAACATAAATGCTTGTCAAAAGGTGTAACGGAAGGAAAAACTCATAATACCATAATTCCCCGTCCGTCATAACGGCAATCATTAAAATATACAATGCCAGTGCAACCAAATCAATCATCGTGGCAATATAAGGCGATTTCATCTTAGTCAATGCCGGCAATGCAAAACACACCAGCAACCCAAAAGCACCAATGCCATACAAAGACCAACTCAGATTAAACGAAATCAGGAAATCACATAAGGTCTGCACAATGACACCTACTGCAATCACCGCCAAAATAATCTGTGTCAAATATTTCAAATTAATTTTACGCCCCGGATATTCTTCATAACGATGAGAATATGCATCTTCTTTCTTATTCTCTCCCGTATCATTCGGATTCATAACTACCGTATTGCACAAAGGGCATTTTTTTTCGGATGCGGCTAACTTCACACCACAATTTACGCAATAAGACATAGCGTTACTCCTTTTATCAAATGCATCTGTTTCTTATCAGATGTATAGTTTACATAACTTCGCTCGCCTGGTTACTTTCAATTTCAACGGGTATCCCCATTTCAACAAGTTTCGTATAAAATAAACGTTCAATCTCAACTTCTTTGATTTTACGGGTAAACGTAACAGACATGGTATCTGCGTAACTGACCCCCATACAACTTGTAACACGGCCAAAATTCTTACCGGCCACCGCCTGTACCCCCTTCACATATGCTGACATCTTAGGCGGCAAAACCACATTTCCGAGATTCGACATGGTACAGGTGGATTTAATTTCACCGCCCATATAATTGCCCAGAATTACAAAAGGCTTCTTGATAAACATCGGTATCACCTTATAAACCTTATACTGATAACTTGCAATATTGCCCGCAATCAGGTTATTCACACGCTTTTCCGTAATATTCAACGCCATTCCGTGCTTGACCTGTTCCACAATTTCCGCAAAGGAATAGTGTCCCAGCGCGCGGTCCAGACCGATGTTAATATTGGCAAAAAAGTTACTTACGGTCTTGGACGGATAAAACTTACGCAAATCCACAGGAATATTGATTACAATGGGCATCTGGCGGATTTTACGTTTCTTTTCCTTCTCCTGGATATCCTGAAAAGCATCCATAAGAACCGCCGTCAAAAAAGCGGTTACGGTACAGTCGTACTCCTTGGCCTTCGTTTTTACTGCCTCTACCGGCATACGCCCGGTTACAATATTTAAAAAGCCTTCCGCCTCTTTACTTCCCTTAGCCTGATAAGCCTTCGGGCTCTTACGCTTAAAGTTCTGGCGTCTTGCCACCTTACTGTAGGCATCCTCGTATTCTTCCGGCTTTGGTTCTTCATCGGGATTTAAAATCCACCGGCTTTCTTCAATCTTATAACCGTACTTCTGACGAAGGTATTCCGCCACCAATGTCATCATAAAAGTCATTCCGCCGGTACCGTCTGCCAAAGCATGAAAAACTTCCAGCGAAATTCTTTTCCCGAAATAGCGGACACGGAACAGAAAGTGCTTATTTAACTTCCAACTCCTTCGCACCATGGGATTACGCACATCTTCTTCCACTTCCGGTTTGTCCTTGGCAAGTTCCATATAATTCCAGAACAAACCATATCGGAGCTTTAATGCAAAAGATGGAATTCTTTTTAAAACCACCTGTAACGCACAATCCAGTACCACAGGGTCTATTTCTTCTTCCATTTCTACAGACAGACGAAAAATATGCGCAAATTTTTTGGTAGTAACCATAGTACAGAAATTCGCCGTATTGTCCGGTTTTAACCATTCCAAATGCTTGGTATTTTTAGAATGCATACTTTTCCTCCTGTCGTGATAATTTCTATGGTCTTATTTGCGAATGTTTTAATGCCCATAGATAATAAAATTATACACAAAAAAAGAGTTTATCACAATAGAAAAAAGGTACTTTCCTAATATAGGAAGTACCTTTATCAAGTAGCGAGAGGGGGATTCGGGTCTACGCTTCGCTTCGGTCGGCGCAAAACCGAGGTCCCCCGGACCTCGTGCGCCCTCTCCACC
>X409_Impala__coassemble_556_pt1 | contig 14031 bp, 12 predicted proteins | sample X409_Impala__metabat2_low_PE_002 | metagenome-assembled genome bin X409_Impala
GTATCTGATGCTAAAAGCACAGATATTCATGAAGAATTTGATTGTTCCTACTTACATCAATTAAAGTTTACTATGATTGATGTGGGAACCGGCGCGGGATTTCCGGGTATTCCTTTAGCGATTCTTTTTCCTTCGGCAAAGTTTACGCTGATGGATTCTTTGAATAAAAGAATTAAATTTTTAAATGAAGTGATTGAACAACTGGGGCTTTCCAATGTAGAGACTGTTCATTCCCGCGCGGAAGATTTGGCAAGAAATGCAAAGTATCGCGAGCAGTTTGATTTTTCTGTTTCCAGAGCAGTTGCTAATCTTTCCACTCTTTCGGAATATTGTCTTCCTTTTGTAAAAATAGACGGACACTTTGTTTCTTATAAATCTGAGAAATTATCGGAAGAATTACAGGCAGCCGATAAGGCTATTGTTATTTTGGGCGGTATGGTAAAAGATCAAATTGACTTTCAATTGCCGGAGTCTGATATTTATCGTAATCTTTTAGTGATAGAAAAAGTAAAGTCTACTTCCAAGAAATATCCGAGAAAAGCAGGGCTTCCAAGTAAGGAGCCTTTATAATAAATTACATATATAGTTATAATTTATATAATACATTTACCATTTAAATTGTAATTGTCTTTCTTTTAGATCTGTTATTTGGATGAAAACTTTTCTGATTTTCTTTTAGATTAGTATAAGAAATATGTCTTATTTTGTAACTTATAAAAAAAACATCGTTATTATTATATGGGGATTTTATAACATTTTTTTGTTGTGAAATTTCTTATGGGGGATTTATGCAGGAAAAAAATTTTAATACGGAAGATGTGCGTAATGTTTATGACTCTATCAAGGAACTGAATTTAGGTTATTGTGAGGAGTTGGAAATTACGAAGAAAGATCTTGCGCAGGTTGAAAATGAAATTAAAGATGCGCAGGAATATTTGTCTTATTTAAGTAGTCACCAAAATAGTGATGCTTTTGTCTTTTCGCCCAGAGGTGTTATATCTAAAAATTCAGGCTCTGTTCAGGAGAGTATTTATGACACCGGTAATGTAATTGATTTCAATGATACCCAAAAGAAAAAAGACGAAATTGTTCGTTTGGAAAGCAACAAAAGAATTTATGAGGAAAAAATTAATAAATTGAATTCTACCATTGCTGTCCTGACAAAAAATAAAGAAATTTTAAACGATGTTATTTCCGTAAAAGATTCTTTTGATGAGGAACGAAAAAACCTTGAAGAGAAAAAGAATTTTGCGGTAAAAGAGTATGAACAAAAAAGAGATGCACTGAATAAAGAACTTAATGAAGGTGTATTGGATAAAATGAAGTATCTTTTGCATAGAGTTGATATGATAGATTCTTATATTTTTCATGATGCTATGCGTGCCAAAACAGAGTTAAAAGAAGTGAAACAGGAGGTTGCACAGATTTCGGAATGTCTTATGCAGTTGGTTAGAGTTCCGGAAGGAGACAGTTAGTGCAAATCCATATTGGAATTGTTTTAAATCAGACAGAATTATGGGAAGGTTTTTCTTTTTTAAATGAGAATAAGGAAAAGTTTCAAATTATATTTTGTGTAAATGATATAAAAAGTTGTATGTATTTTTTAGATTATCGATTTCAAAAGATTGATATTCTGGTATGGAAGTTTTCTAAAATCACCAGTGAGGAATGGTTTCTTTTAAAAATAGTAAAAGAAAAATATCTCCACTTAAAAGTATTATTGATATCTGACATATTTGACTATTATGTATTTGCAAAAGTATTGGATGCGGGAGTAGATGGTTTTCTGATTTCGGAATTTTCTTTGTTTGTGTTGGAAAGTGCGATTGAAAATATTAATACCGGTTCAATTTACATTGATTCTTCTGTACAGTATTTTTTCTCCAAGTATAAAAAGGAATATATTATTAGAGATACTAAACTTACTACACGTGAAAAAGAAATTATCACCTGCGTTGCATCAGGGATGATTAATAAGGAGATTGCCTATTTCTTACGCATTCGCGAAGAAACGGTAAAAAATCATTTATCAAATATTTTTCGAAAGTTTGATGTTCATGACAGAACGCAGGCAGTAATTTATGCAGTAAAATATCATTACATTGATTTGTAGATTTAGAGGGGCTTAGAGTATAAGCCTCTTTAATATTATTTTTTACAGATAATTTGCTCCCGGAAAAATATGTTCTCGTTTTAACAAAATATTAAATAATCTTTTATTCATAAAATAATTTTTATAATAATATAACCTATATATTGTGGTTTTTAATTGTATTTTTTTTATTTTATCCACAGATTTTATGTGTAAATGTTTCACGTGAAACATTTAGTAGGTTTCATAAAGTGAACACAAGATATAATGTTTCACGTGAAACATTAAAACAATATATAGTTATAAAATTGTGAAACATTTTACATTATAATGTGAAACATTGAAAAAATATAAGTTTCACACATTTTATCCACAAATCCACTACCACAATATCTAGTTTTATATGGATAAAAACTAAAGTTCAAAGAAAGAAAAAAACGTTTTTTCTTATAGATAAACTTCAAAATAAGTGGTATAATCACATAATTGAAAAAGAGAGTGAAAACAACATAGACAGATTGGAGTGTAATATGGGAAAAATTATTGCAGTAGCAAATCAGAAAGGCGGAGTAGGAAAGACTACTACTTCAATTAATTTAGCAGCAGCGTTAGCTGAACAAGGAAAAAGGGTATTGATTATCGACACAGATCCTCAGGGAAATGCAACCAGCGGATTTGGTGTAGAAAAAAATGAATTAGATAATACGGTATATGAGTTAATGTTAGGGGAATGTTCCATTCAGGAATGTATTATTCAGGACGTTATTCCTAATTTGGACATGCTTCCTACTAATGTGAATTTGGCAGCAATTGAGATTGAAACCATTGATGTTGAAAATAAAGAATATATTTTAAAGAATGAGTTGGACTGGATAAAGGAGAAATATGATTTTATTTTAATTGATTGTCCTCCTTCCTTAAGTATGCTTACGGTAAATGCAATGTCTGCAGCCAATAGTGTATTGGTTCCAATTCAGTGTGAATATTACGCGTTGGAAGGTTTGAGTCAGTTAATACATACCATTAATCTTGTAAAGTCCAGACTGAATGAAGACTTAGAAATGGAAGGTGTGGTATTTACTATGTATGATTCCAGAACAAATCTTTCTGCAGAAGTGGTAGAAAACGTAAAACAGAATCTGGATGAAAAGATTTTCGATACAGTTATTCCAAGAAATATCAGACTCGCAGAGGCTCCCAGTTTTGGCCAGCCTATTACAACTTACGATCCTAAGTCAGCGGGTTCCACAAGTTATATTGCTTTGGCAAAGGAAATTATTAAAGAAAATTCGTAATTTTTATATTGTATAAAAGAAGCGTAAGAGGAGGTAAGTAAAATGGCATTAGGCGTACAGAATAAAGATGCAGGAAAAAAGGCAAGAATCGGAAAAGGATTGGATGCTTTGATTCCCAGTGGTGGGGTTGCCAAAACGGTGGAAAAGGCGGGAAAAGTAACAGATAAAGATGGTGTTGTAAACGTAAAGATTTCTAAAGTAGAACCAAATCGTGAACAGCCCCGTAAAAATTTTGATGAAGATGCTCTGCAGGAATTAGCAGAGTCCATTAAGCAGTTCGGTGTACTTCAGCCTATCCTTGTTCAGGAGAGAGATGATTATTACGAAATCATTGCCGGTGAGCGTCGTTGGCGTGCAGCAAATATTGCCGGATTGAAGGAAGTTCCGGTCATCATTCGTAACTTAACCGAACAGGAAATTGTAGAGATTGCCTTAATCGAAAATATTCAGCGTGAGGATTTGAATCCGATTGAAGAGGCGCAGGCTTATAAAAGACTTTTAACAGAATTTAATTTGAAGCAGGACGAAGTTGCAGAACGTGTATCCAAAAGCCGTACTGCGGTTACCAATTCAATGCGTCTTTTGAAATTATCCGATGACGTGCAGCAGATGGTAATTGACGAGATGATTACCACAGGTCATGCCAGAGCTTTGCTTGCAATTGAAGATCCGGAGCAACAGTATATTTTAGCACAGAAAGTATTCGATGAAAAATTGTCTGTACGTGATATTGAAAAATTAGTAAAAAATCTGGGCAAGACAAAAGTACAGAAAAAAAGCAAAGAGAAACAGCTTACCGCAATTTATCAGGAAATCGAAGAAACTTTAAAAGAAAAATTAAGTACTAAGGTTAGTATCGTAGCCAAAGAAAACGGCGCCGGTAAAATAGAAGTGGAGTTTTTCTCTCATGAAGAACTGGACCGTTTGATGGAAATTATTATGAAATAAAAGGTGAACCATGAACAGTAAATTATTAGAAAACATAGGACTGGGAAATTTAGATATTGCATACGTTTTGATTTTTATGTTGGTATGCATTATTGCACTGGCAGTTTTGGTAATCTGCCAAATAAACCAGAACAAGAAATTACAGAAAAAATATGAAAAGTTTTTACAAGGTAAAAATGCAAAATCCTTGGAAAGTCAAATAACGGAATTGTGCGAAGTACATGATATTTTAAAGAAAAATTCCGATGTACATACCAAGCAAATCAAAGATTTATATAAAAAGCATAAGACTACATTCCAGAAGTCTGCTATTGTAAAGTACGATGCTTTTAAGGAAATGGGCGGAAAATTAAGTTTTTGTCTTGTTATGCTGGACGAAGAAAATGACGGTTTTGTTTTGAATTCCGTACATAGCAGTGACGGATGTTATTCCTACACCAAGAAAATTAAAAATGGCGAAAGCGAAATAGAATTGGGTAATGAGGAACGATATGCTTTGGAAAAAGCGATGAATTCCGAATCGGAATAAAAATAACGCGGATAGATTATATTACACATGTAATCTATTATAAATTCGGAATATTTTATTTATATTTATAAAATAAAATATTATAATAAAAAAGACAAATTCAAAGGAAAAATACGGCAAAGGCCTTAGATGGAGGATAGTATGATTGATATTAAGTTTTTGAGAGAAAATCCGGAATTGGTTAAAGAAAATATCCGAAAGAAATTCCAGGATGAAAAGATTGCTTTGGTAGATGAAGTAATTGAATTGGATGCGGAAAGAAGAAAAACGCAGCAGGAAGTTGATGATATCAAAGCAAATAAAAATAAAATTGCGAAGCAGATTGGTGCTTTGATGGCTCAGGGTAAAAAAGAAGAAGCCGAAGAAGTGAAGAAGCAGGTTGCCGAAGGCGCACAGCGTTTGACCGAATTAGAAGCAAAGCAGAAAGAGTTGGAAGAAAAGACCACCAAGATTATGATGGTAATTCCCAATATTATTGATGAAAGTGTTCCCATCGGTAAGGATGATTCCGAAAACGTGGAAATCCAGAAATATGGTGATCCTGTTGTTCCTGCATACGAAGTGCCTTTCCATGCTGATATTATCAATAACATGAATGGTTTGGACAAGAAGGCAGCCGGAAGAACCAGTGGTGAAGGTTTCTACTACTTAATGGGTGATGCCGCAAGAATTCACTCTGCGATGATTAGTTACGCAAGAGATTTTATGATTGAGAAAGGATTTACTTACTGCATTCCTCCTTTTATGATTCGTAGCGACGTAGTAAACGGCGTTATGAGTTTTGCGGAAATGGAAGCAATGATGTATAAGATTGAAGGCGAAGACTTATTCTTAATCGGTACTTCCGAGCATTCTATGATTGGTAAGTTCCAGGGTGAAATCGTAGAAGAAAGCCAGTTGCCCATCGCTATGACTTCATACTCTCCCTGTTTCCGTAAGGAAGTAGGTGCTCACGGTATGGAAGAACGTGGCGTTTATCGTGTACATCAGTTTGAAAAGCAGGAAATGGTTGTGTTATGTAAACCAGAAGATTCTATGGACTGGTACAACAAAATGTGGCAGTACTCTGTTGAATTTTTCCGCAGTTTAGATATCCCTGTACGTACTTTGGAATGCTGTAGCGGTGACTTAGCCGACTTAAAAGTAAAATCTTGCGACGTGGAAGCATGGAGCCCCAGACAGCAGAAGTATTTTGAGGTTGGATCCTGCTCAACCTTGGGTGATGCTCAGGCAAGACGTCTGAAAATCCGTACCAAGGGTGAAAACGGTACTTACTATGTGCATACCTTAAACAATACGGTATTGGCTACCCCTCGTGCACTTATTGCATTCTTGGAAAATAACTATCAGGAAGACGGCTCCGTTCGTATCCCTGAAGCATTGAGACCTTATATGGGCGGCAAGACTGAAATCAGATAATTTTTATAACGTAAAAGTATAAAATGCTGAAATTAGAATTTTATATATAATAAAAAGAATAAGAATAGGGGCTTATAATGCGGAAGAAATATAAGCCCCTACTGCTTTTGTAATTTGATTGACAAATCGAGAAAATTACTATTTTATCAGTAAAGCAAAGATGAAATTTGCAAAAGAATATCATTTTAAACAAGGGAGGTGAAATTCTTGCATAAATATTTGCGTGCTATCGGTTTTAGCAAATATAAAACCTACAAAGAGATGGAAGAACTTCTTAAGAGAGTGATTTCCGAGGCAGATGAAAAAAATTATATTTCTACGGACGATAAAAGCATGTTGGGCGAGTATTGTAAGGATTTTGCCGAAGATATGGGAATTTGTGTCAGAGGCGAGTTCGAAGAGTTTGAAGATTTGGAGAATTCCGGTGCCAGATACTATTTTCCTTATTTAAGATCTAAAGTAATCAGTTCCGTGGAAGAAATCACTATCGAGCGACATGCGGAGAAGGAATCTTACGCCGGCGTGTGCGATGATGTAAAAGTCGGAGTCATTTTAATTTTTTATCTCCAAAATATGATTACAAGCCTGAAATTAAAGAACAGCGGACGATTTTACGGAACGCCTTATACACTTTCGTTGAGTGCACTCTCTTGTCAGGGCAGAATTATGATGCCTATCGAAAAGCAGCAGGATGATGAGGCTAGGGTGCGGAAGGTAATTACAAAACGAAATGCCCTGCTTACTAAGGCAAGACAAGGGGACGAGGAAGCCATAGAGACACTGACGCTTGATGATATGGATATGTATTCAAATATCTCTAAGCGAATTTACACCGAGGATATTTACTCTCTGGTGGATACGTTTTTTATGCCCTATGGTGTGGAATGTGATCATTATTCGGTGCTTGGCGAGATTAAAGATTGTCGGCTTGTCTGCAACTCTTTTACAAAAGAAGAGTGTTATATTATGACCGTATCTGCAAACGACTTGCTTTTTGATGTGTGTATTAACAAAGAAGATTTGTACGGCGAACCGGCAGTAGGCCGACGTTTTAAAGGAATAATTTGGATGCAGGGATATATTAATTTTCCGGATGTGTAAGGATTTTATATATGAAATACTGGTAAAACACTGTATGGTATAGTAATATATTTTTTGATACTATGTGTAAAAGAAATTCATAAGGAAAGGTGCAAAAGATGAAGAAGTGGTGGAAACTTATACTTTTTATTGGCGCGTTGGGTATTATACTCACTTTTATGGGAGGAAAAGATGTCATTCGGATGTCGAAAGACCCAATTGATATGAATACGGTTGACTGGGGAACCCTTGAGGCGGGTGACCATGTCCATTTTACCGTTGATATGGTATGGGGGCAGTTTTATCAGGAAAACAGTGAGCAGAAGACGTTTGGAATCACTACAAGTTCCAGAGAATCAGGTCGCGGCTATGCCATTCCGCATTTGTATGTAGATGAGAGAGGTTTTTATAATATTGATTATTACATCGGGTTGCATCTGGCAAATCCCAGCGATTACAATGTAATTGAACAGGTTTTGGCGGAGAGTGACGCCTGGTATTATGATACGACAGGAACCGTGGATTATGGTATGACCACGTTGTACATTGACGGAACCGTAGAAAAGATGAGTTCACAGCAGAAAGAATTTATGAGGGACTACCTTCGTAGTTGTGAATATACCGACAGTGAAATTGACAGAATGATGTGTCCTTTTATGATTGAGCGCGGAAATATGCAGGCATCCAAGATAACATTGGGTATTGGTATTGTATGCGATGTGATTCTGCTTATTATGTTGGGAATTCTCTTTTATCAGGATAAAAAAGAAAAAGAAGAATTTGCCGGACACACTTATATGGGTGTAAGCCAAACCGGAGGTATGGATTTGTATGGCGGCACAAATTACGACGGAAATCATTATGGGGCATCCAACCAATATGATAAGCCGTATGACGGTCCGGTTTATGGAGATACGTCTTATGGCGGAACGAATACCTATGGACAGAACAGTAGATATGGTGCAACGGATACCTATGGACAGAGCAGTGGATATGGTGCTGCGGATACCTATGGACAGAACAGTACATACGGGGCAACGAATACCTATGGACAGAGCAATAGTTATGGAGCAACAAATACATACGGAACATCTGATTCTTATGCCGGAAACAGCACTTACGGAACACAGGAAAATGCAACCGGCGAATGGCCGTGGCAGCCGAAACAGTAACAAATATATTTAGCGAATGGTGTTTTGAACAGTTACTATATTTTATAAAAGTATAAAATATGTTTTCATTTATAAAATAAAATGATATAATGATGCAGGCGGGTAAGTGAGTGCTTTCCCGCTTGCAAATTTATTTCAGGGATATCTTAAAGAACATTTTTATAAGATTCCTGTAAAAATACACGCTTCCATAGTTAAATGGATATAACAAGCCCCTCCTAAGGGCTAGTTGCAGGTTCGATTCCTGCTGGGAGCATTAAAAAAGGATTGTGGCAACTCCACAATCCTTTTTGTTTTTCATTATTCAGATTTTGAATTAATATATTTTATTATTTTTGCGTTTCAATTTATTCTGTTTTCTTATTTCTAAAAATAAACGACCGGAATAAAATTATATTCATTACAATAAAGAATACGATCAAAATCACCATGGTCAGCGCCGGTTTCTGCGGTGCCAGGGTTGCAAGCAACATCATGGGAAAACCGAACACAATTGCCGGGAAGTTCTGATAAACCATGTTGTCCGCTGCGGGAGTCTTAAAATCGTTATCAATCTCGCGAAGGAGAATGATACCCGTGCTGGCAGTACCGGTAAGCATACCGTACATAGTAAGAAACTGCTCTTCCTGATATTCCTTGAAGAGTTTTACCGCAACCAAACGGTTGTAGAAGTAGGTAATCAAAAGCCCTACGACACCAAGGATTAAAATGATGCCCCAGTAATTTTCAAGGATACTTAAGCGGATTGCCGCAACGCCGGCCACAACCATAATATCAAAGAAGAAGTTGCTGACGCGGGTCATTAAGAAGTCGTTTAAGTATTCGCGCTTTACAATTTTTTTCTTGTTTAAAAAGTTCATCACGGTTTTTACAAGGGTTGCGGAAAGCGTACCAAGTAAAAAGTTAAAACCGAAGATTACGGATTTCATGCCGGGTAAAAGAGCACCCAAGCCCTGCATAATACCAAAAGCAATTAGGTAAGCAACCGCAACAAAGGCAATCTGTACGGTGGTTTTATCCATACTGCCGTTCATGGGGATTTCGTTTTCACCCTGAATGGGTCCTAAATTGGTTTCCACTTTTTCTTCGCCGCCAAGTACGATTTTACCGCGCTTTTTCAATATATTTAAGTGGATAACACCGCCGATGCTGGCACTTAGGAAGCCAAGTGCTGCAATGGTAAGACCAAAGTTTTTGCCGCCGACAAAGCCGTACTCAGTTTCGTAAATATTACCGTAGTTCATCGCCTGGCCGGTTCCCTGACCGAAACCGAAGGGAAGTAAAACGCCTGCTGCCGCAAAGAAGTCTTTGATAAAAAGTGTTGCAATCATAGTGATAGCGAAACCGACAATTGCCTGAAGCAGGTAGGTGGATACGGTGGTAACACCGGTGTTAAAAATTTCGATGGTACGTTTTTTACCGAGTTTACCTTTGGCTGCTTTAAAAGTAGAAGCAATAAAGCCAAGTGCCAAAGTATGATAGGTAATCATCTCAAGCATTGCGTAACCATTGCCGCCAAAGAAGTTGGTATCGAAGAAAGGTACCTTTGTAAAAGCGCCTACGATTTCCGCAACAATCAAAAGTATAATACCGCCTAAAACGGATGTAGGAATTAGGGAATGACGTAAAAATTTGATGCGCCTTTTCATAATATTTGCAAGCAATAAACTGATTAAAAGCATTGCTATTAAATTAAATGTTCCCCAAACATTAGAGTCCCAAAAATTGTTCATCTTTTTCTCCTCCAAGCGTGTTTCTGTAGCGATAATACATATTTACGTATTTTAATGCGTTAAAATGCTTGTCGCTCTTGATTTGATACAATTTATCGCCGTAATAGATGTTCAGTTTGTTCCTGCCAAGTACGGATACGGCGGATATTTTATCAAAGGGTAAAACCAGTTCCTCTTCGCCGTTTAATACATATCTGTCACCATAAAGACTGATAGCAGTATCCCACATAGGAATCTTTTTCTGATACAGGATTACTTCTGACAGGTGAGCACGATCCGTATACATTGGCGTTTCAATATAATCGGAAGGATTCAGTTTGTTAACAAAGTCCTTCTGATATTCATACCAGTCATTCACAAAGCGGAAAGGAAATTTCTTGTCCACACCTTTTAATTCCTTGGTGGGCAGGTATTGGATTTTCATACTGCATTTTTTACATTCGGTAATATCTTTTTCACTGTAAAATTCCGATAACCCGCATTGAGGACAGACGTACATGGCACGTTCTAAGTATTCTGCGCTGTTTTTATGGGTGAAGCAGGCATCTGTCACCGCTTCATTAATATATAACTCCTGCGTCAAAAGCGTATAAAAATCATCTGCGGAAAGTTTATTATATTCTTCCGGTTCAATGACCCGGGATACGTAGGCTTTCATTTTGCCTTTGCGGACGTCATCTGCCCAACGGGGATGCACGCCGTAACCGCCTTCGATGCGGAAAATCGCAATGGGAAGTTTTAACTTTTGAGCAAGTCGTGCCACCGCCGGATTCATATATTCGGTTTTACCGCTGAACGTGCGGTTTCCTTCCGGAGCCATGGCAATGGTGCCGCCTTCTTTCGCAACGCGCATACAGGTCATAACGGCTTTCAGGTCCGTGGCCTGCTTTTTAATCGGAATCGGATTTACCAAAAAACGAATCACGGAAGATATCCAGCCTTTGGAAAATAAATCTTCCGAAGCCACATAATAAATGGGGCGATAAAAAGCCATAGATACAAAGAATTGATCAAATGCCGTCTGATGGTTGAACAGAATCAAATATTGACGTTTATCCTTGCGCCGGTTCTCCACCTTAATGTGATAGGTGCATCTGGTGTATAAATCAAGAAAGGGTAACGCAATGGATATAATTGGCTGATGATGCGGTTTTCTCCAGGTTTCTTTCTTTTTTTTCATAAAGACCTCGAATGTTTTTATAAAAACGGAAAACGTGTCACGGCAAGGTAAATCAAAAATTGCCGAAAGCATTACACAAATTCCATATACTTATATTAGCACAAAACAAAAGGACTGTAAAAGCCGCCCCCCCCCGAAAACAGGCGGTAAATCATTAAAATTTACTAAACTTTTACCAGTAAAAGAGAAAAAGTATAAAAATAAGTTCTTCAATTTGCTACTTTTCAGGAAATGTAGTACAATGGGCGTAGATTTGCTTTTCGAAACTTAAGGTAAAATCCGGTTAATGAAGGAAGGAGTTCCAAGTGTTATTATCAGGAGCAGATATCGTTGTTAAAACGTTAATAGAGCAGGGTTGTAAAACCGTATTCGGTTATCCCGGCGGACAGATTATTCATGTATATGATTCTTTATATAAATATCAGGATGAAATCAAGCATGTGTTGGTAGCCCACGAGCAGGGTGCGGCCCATGCGGCGGACGGTTATGCCAGAGCGACGGGTGAAACCGGCGTGGTAATTGCCACATCAGGACCGGGTGCTACCAATCTGGTAACCGGTATTGCTACGGCTTACATCGATTCCGTTCCCATGGTTGTCGTGACAGGTAACGTTATGAGTTCCCAGATCGGTACCGATAGTTTTCAGGAGATTGATATTACGGGTATTACCCTGCCGATTACGAAGCATAACTACTTTGTGGGTGATGTGGAAGAGTTGGCGGATACCATTCGTGAGGCTTTTGTGATTGCGGCTTCCGGTCGTCCCGGACCCGTTTTAATTGACGTGCCGAAGGATATTCAGATGGCGATGTGTGAGTATGAACCGGCAGAGAAGGTAGTGCCCGGCGGCAGGATTTGTGCCAAAGATATCCGTATTGAGCCGGCGGTAGAATGCATTAACAGGGCGAAAAGACCCTATATTTATTTTGGCGGCGGTATGATTACTTCCGGTGCGCAGGAAGAAATGTGCAAGTTGGCGGATTTGATTGATGCGCCTATGGGATGTTCCATGATGGGGATTTCTGCGGTGCCTACCGATCACCCAAGATTCCTTGGAATGCACGGAATGCACGGACATTATGCTTCCACGGTAGCGATGAATAATGCGGATTGTATCATTGCTTTGGGTGTTCGTTTCAACGACCGCGTTACCGGGGACAGAGGCAAGTTTGCGGAAACTTCCAAGATTGTGCATATCGATATTGAAGGTGCGGAACTTGGTAAAAATACCAACGATACCCATATGCTTCGCGGCGATATTAAAATGACGCTTGAGAAGATGTTGCCTTTGATTCAGAAGGCAGAGCGTCCGGAGTGGATGGCACAGGTAGCCTCCTACAAAGAAGAAGAGAAGAAAGTCGCAGACAATCGGGAGGGAATGACTCCCTATAATTGTTTGTCACTTTTAAATAAATATCTGAAAGATACGACACCGGTAGCGACCGATGTAGGACAGCATCAGGTTTGGGCTGCGCAGGTTCTGGAATTTAAGCAAATGCGTAAGTTTATATCCAGTGGCGGATTAGGAACCATGGGCTTTGGTATGGGTGCGGCAATCGGTGCGGCCATGGCAACTAAGGAACGCTCCGTGCTTGTAACCGGAGACGGAAGTTTCGGTATGAATATGAATGAAATGGCAACGGCGGTAACTTACGGCGTACCAATGGTAATTCTTTTGATGAACAATGGCGTGCTTGGTATGGTGCGTCAGATGCAGACGTTATTTTTTGATAAGCATTATTCCAATACGGTGCTGGAACGTCAGACCGACTATGTGAAATTAGCGCAGGCATTTGGTGCCGACGGTGCGGTAGCTGCTACTTTGGATGAGTTGAAGGCGGCTTTGGACAAGGGGTTTGCCTGTGACGGTCCTTTTCTTATTGATTGCAGGATTGATAAGGACGAGTTTGTACTTCCGACACTTCCGCCCGGAGGTTCTATGGAAGACTTGATTGTAAAGGTAGGTGACTAGAATGGAGAAATATACAATAGCAATTCTGGTTAATAACCAATCCGGTGTATTGAACCGTGTTACATCTATGTTCCGTCGCCGTCAGTTTAATATTTCCTGTCTTACCGTTAGTGAGACCGAGTCGCCGGATTATTCCCGAATTACAATTTTATTCGAGGGCGAGGAGAGTATTAAGAAACAGTTGATTAATCAATTTTATAAATTGCCGGATGTGATTTCGATTAAGGAACTTCACAATGAAGATTCCGTGAGCCGTGAATTACTTTTAATTAAGGTAACGAATTCACCGGAAAACCGCGAAGAAATACGGGCGGCAGCAGAGGCTTTTGAAGCGAAAACCGTGGATTACAGCCGGGATTTCCTGGTGTTACAGGTGACGGGTGAAAGACGACACATTGATGATTTTATCAATGTTATGAGGGATTTTGGTATCGTAGAAATATGCCGTACGGGTATTGTGGCATTGCAGCGCGGAGATGCTACCATTCGCCAGGAAGCGAATTTATAAAGAATGCTAAGCTTTTGTAAACAAAAAATTTACAAAAGCTTTTTTATTCTTTTTCAATCGTAGCACAGGTGGTATAATAGGCTTAAGAAAAAATATCGGACA
>X409_Impala__coassemble_560_pt1 | contig 13981 bp, 11 predicted proteins | sample X409_Impala__metabat2_low_PE_002 | metagenome-assembled genome bin X409_Impala
ATAGCGCATAAAAATACCCTCCTTACTGGATGTCCAGTAAAGAGGGTACATATCAAAGAGATATTGTAGCTGTTTTTATATGTTTTATGATAAGTATTATCGAATCTGTTCTTCTTTTATATCGTCCTGACGGATGAGGTTTCCCTTTGCATCAATATAAAAGGTGATAGTCCATTCGTCACCCCATATATCCAGGTATTCTGCGTTTATTTTATAATAATAATTGCCACCTTCCAAAGGGGTTGCTTCAATTTTATAAAAGTGATCTATATTGAAACTGTTATTCAGAAAAATGAAGGTTTCTCTTAAAGAATCTTCCTCAAGGGTATCAATACCGGCTTCGGTTAGGAAATATGTTGTATGAAGCTGGGAATAAATATATTCAAGGAGGTCAGTTTCTTTATCGTAGGGATAAAAGGTATACCATGTTCCGTATTCCAGTTCGAATTTGATATATTGGCGATTATTGTCTACGACCAACAAACCTCCCGTATCAAACTCTCCGTCGCGTGAAGTAAAATATACGGCAGTTTCACTTTCTAAAATCCCGCCTTCGGGTGGATTGGCAAAGTGCGGAACGCCCGATTCGAAGATTGCAAAGTCATTTACGAAATATCCGCCGTCGTGTACGCTCCAATTACTTTCTATGGTAATATCATAATCCCAGTCATACTCGGCATCTTCCGGCAAATAAATATCAATATAGGCAGCATCAGTTTCGCAAATCCACTTTCCCTGCACCAATTCAAACAGTTCCATTTGCTCTATTGCAAAGTCAGAGGGGGCAGTGACTTCGCTGCCTTCCGGATAGAAATAATACCAGTTGTCTGTAACATCGCTTAATTGATACTTGATATAACTGCCGTCATTTGCAACAAGCAGATGACCGACAAAGAGATCCTTGTCATCAATGGAGGTAATGGTAATTGCGGTTTCATTCGGTGCAGTAATTTCGCTGCTGTTATCAAATCCGTAGGTTAAGTCAAAAATAGGGTCATTTAATAATATACCAAGGTCTGCCCGATACAGAAAACCCGGGAAATACAAAGAGTCTGCAGAAGTATCTGCCACATAGAAATTCATATTGGAAACGGAGTTTTCGCATACCCAGTTACCTTCAATTAAGGCAAAGATTTCTTCTTCCTCAGCGGTATATGTATTGGTATATCCGTCCAAGGGAATGCCGTCTACCGGTTCTTCTCCGGGCTCAGTCTTTGCGTTACAGGAACAAAGCAACATCGTTGCTATCAAGAGTAATCCTATAAATATTTTTTATTCATAAAAGTGTCCTCTCTTTTTGTAAAACGATTATGAAATAAGTATATCTATGTAAGATACGAAAAAAGCCATGGAAATTTATGGCTTTTTTCAAAAAATCAAGTATTTTCTTCATCATTTTCTTCAATGTCCGAAATGGGCAGGCTGAAAATAAACTCGCTGCCTTCGCCTTCGGTACTGATTACATTAATATTTTCGCCGTGGGAACGGATGATTTCACGGGTGATGGAAAGACCCAGGCCGGTGCCTTTTTTGTCCTTACCGCGGGAAAGGTCTGTTTTATAGAAGCGGTCCCAAATTTGGCGGATGCTCTCCTTTGGGATACCGATGCCGGAATCCTTTACGCTGACAAATACTTTATTGTGTTTCTCAACGGTTTCAATTTTAATATCTGAATCTTTGTGACTGAACTTAATGGCATTGTCTAAAAGGTTATAAAGAACCTGCTGAATTTTGGTCATATCCGCGTGAACATATAACTTTTCGCCGGTTAAAACCAATTTCAGACTGATACGTTTCTGACGGCAACTTCCCTCGAAAGTAGCCGTAGTTTTACGGATGATTTCGTTAATGTCAAAATCACTTTTATCCAGAATCATACCGTCGGTATTTAAGTTGTTCAATGTTAAAAGACTGTTAGTCAGTTTAATCAGACGGTCGGACTCGTCACGGACAATGGTTAAATATTTTTCGTAAAGTTCCGGCGGAATCGTACCATCCAGCATGGCTTCCGAGTATCCTTTTATGGATGTTAGGGGCGAACGGAAGTCGTGGGATACGTTTGCTACCAGTTTCTTCTGGTCGTCTTCGCCACGGGCAAGTTCGCTTGCCATATAAGAAAGAGACGCAGCAAGATAACCGATTTCGTCACCGCTGTCTACCTGGAACTGATAGTGCAGGTTTCCGGTTGCGTATTCTTCGGTAGCTTTGGTAATTTTACGCAAAGGTCTGTACACCAGGTTTGTAAAGAAAATTAAAATAATCAAGGAAAGCAGGAATAAAATTACAAGCATAATGTAAGAAATATTCAGCAATTGATTGGTAAAATCTTCGATGCTTGCCATGGTAGAATGAATGACTACGTAGCCCTGCACTTTATAGTTAATGATAATGGGCGCGGTAACACTCAATACCTCTTCTTCGAAACTGTTAAAATAGTTACCTACCGTATAATAATTTCCTGCGATTGCTACGGGGTCGAAGCCTTCCACGATAACGGGATTTTCAATATCCACGGGAACCGAAGAGTCCAAAATAATGGAACCCGAGGGACTGATGATCCATATGGTGGAAGAAAGATAAGCGTCCAACATGTCAATTTCTCTTTTTACAATATCCAGAGAAGTTTTACTGTTGTAAAGGTCGGTCGCATAAGTGTCTGCAATCAGGGTTGCCTCCGTGTATAAGGTTTCGGCTTTATTTTGTGTCAGCATATTTCGGGTCATATTGGACACGAAAGTGGCTACAACGATAAAACCAAAGAAACCAAAGATTAAATATGCAATTAGGAATTTTAGATAAAGTGTTTTTTTCATATAAAAACTTCCTAACAATAAAATTGAAAAACAAAGAATAAACGGGAGGGTTTATTTTATAACTTCAAACTTGTATCCTACGCCCCAAACCGTATCAATATGCCACACGGGATGGTCGCTTAACTTCTCGCGGAGACGTTTGATATGTACGTCTACGGTTCTGGTATCGCCGGCGTATTCATAGCCCCAAATTTGGTCCAAAAGCTGTTCTCTTGTGAAAACCTGGTTGGGAGAAGATGCAAGGAAATATAAAAGTTCCAACTCCTTAGGCGGCATATCGATGGATGCGCCTTTATAAATAACAGAGTAGTTGGAAAGGCTGATTTTTAAATCAGGATATTCTACCTGTTTTTCGCCGGAAGGAGCAGCGGGGGCAGGTGCAGCAACCATTTTATAGCGACGTAAAACGGCTTTGACACGGGCCACCAGTTCCTTGGAATCAAAAGGCTTCTCCATATAGTCATCAGCCCCTAATTCAAGTCCCAGTACTTTATCAAAAATTTCGCCCTTTGCGGAAAGCATGATAATGGGAGTCTGGCTCTTGGTACGTACTTCACGGCATACCTGATAGCCGTCGATGCCGGGAAGCATTAAGTCCAGAAGAATTAAGTTGGGTTCGAATGCATCTACGGCTGTCAGGGCGGACTCGCCGTCATTGACAATCATAGTTTCAAAGCATTCTTTGGTAAGGTAAAGAGAGATTAACTCTGCAATATTGTTATCATCATCGACAATTAAGATTTTCTGTTTGGATACCATAAATTCCTCCTTTTATACATAAAAAGTTATTTAAACTCAACGATTGTTACACCTGCGTCGCCTTCGCCGAACTCTCCCAAACGGAAGGCTTTGACGTAGCGGACACCCTTTAAGTAGCGGTGGACGCCTGCCCGCAGCGCACCGGTACCTTTGCCGTGCACAACGCGCACGCTGGTTAAATGTGACATATATGCATCATCTAAATACTTATCCAATGCTGCCAGTGCCTCATCCACGGTTTTGCCCAGAAGATTGATTTCCGGGGAAATGGAGGCTGATTTGGAGAAGGAACCGCTGTAGTTGGTGCGTTTGCTTTTCTCCTTGGCAGCAGGCTTTTCCTGTACCAGACGCAGGTCTTTGATATTGGCTTTGACACGCATAATACCGCATTGGATAAAAAGATCGCCTTTGGCATCGGGCTTGGTGCTTACCGTACCCTTCATCTGCATGGAAATGATTTCTACATTTTCGCCGATAAGTAACTGCTCGGGTTTGAGTATTTCATGTTGTTCTTTCTTTTTATTTTCTTTCAAAGAACTGTCTTTGGCAGCAATTTTATCGCGAAGTTTCTGGCGGGTCTGCTCCATTTCATGGATGGTAGTTCCCTTGTGGTAAGCGCGAATTGCTTCATCGGCAGTGTCCTTGGCTTCCTGGAGAATCTCTCTGGCTTCTTCGTTAGCTTCCCGGAGAATTCGTTCTCTGGATTGGTCCAGTTTCTCCTGTTTCTTGGACAATTGCGCCTTAAGGGATTCGATTTCCCTGCGATATTCTTCAATCTGGATGCGTTCGTTCTCAATGGTAACTCTGGACTGCTCCAGGTCTGTTAAAAGGTCTTCAAAACTTTCTTCGGATTCGCTGATTTCTTCTTTTGCGGAATCAATGATTTCGTCTGCGAGTCCAAGTTTGCGTGAGATGGCAAATGCGTTACTTTTGCCGGGAATACCGATTAAAAGGCGGTAAGTGGGAGACAAGGTCTCCACATCAAATTCGCAGCAGGCATTCTCTACAAAATCCGTGGAGAGGGCAAACACTTTTAACTCGCTGTAATGTGTGGTTGCCATGGTGCGGATTCCTCTGTCGTGTAAGTGACGTAAAATACTGATGGCAAGGGCGGCACCTTCTGTGGGGTCCGTACCTGCACATAATTCGTCAAACAGACATAAGGAATCGGCATCTGCCGTATTTAAAATCGATATAATATTGGTCATATGCGCAGAGAATGTACTCAAACTCTGTTCAATGCTCTGTTCATCACCGATGTCCGCATAAATTTCGTTAAAAACACAAAGTTCGCTGTTATCTTTTGCCGGAATGTGAAGTCCCGACTGCCCCATGGCACATAAAAGGCCTGTGGTTTTTAAAGAAACGGTTTTACCGCCGGTATTGGGTCCCGTGACAATTAAAAGGTCGTAGTCTTTGCCGAGACGGATGTCGATGGGCACCACCTTCTTTTTGTCAATCAACGGGTGGCGGGCTTTCAGTATATGAAGGCTTTTTTCTTCGTGATAAACAGGTCTGGAAGCGTTCATAACCAGGGCAAGTCCGGCCTTGGCAAAGATAAAATCCAGTTTCGTCAGATTCTGTTGGTTTACGGTTAATTCTGCCGTATATTCCGAAGCCTGTACGCTTAAGTTTGCCAAAATCACTTCGATTTCTTCCTGCTCCTGAATGCTTAATTCCTGCAGTTTGTTATTCAGTTCCACTACGGCTGCGGGTTCGATAAAAAAGGTAGAACCTGCTTTGGACTGGTCATGAACCATACCGTGAACCATACCTTTATATTCGGATTTGACCGGAATGCAGTAGCGGTTGTTTCGCATGGTAATTACCGCGTCCTGCAGGTAGGTACGGTAAGTAGAATTTACCATAGTGTTTAACTGGCTGTGGATTCGCTCTCCGGTTACAACCATACTTCTGCGGATATGTTTTAGCGTGGGTGATGCATCGTCTGCGATTTCTTCTTCGGAAAGTATGCATCTTCTGATTTCTCTGGAAAGTTGCACCAGAGGAACCAGTTCTTCAAACATGGCGGTTAAAGAATCATCCGGTTCTTCTTCCCGCTCTTTGGAACCGTATTGTTTTACTCTTGCGGCACATTCCGCGAGGGCGGCAATTTTAAGTAATTCCGGAGCGGAGAGGCTTCCACCCAGGGTTAAATTCTGAATGCTGCGGAATAATTCATAATTGCCTTGGAAGGTAATCCGTCCTTTGCGAAGGAGTCTTCCGGTGGCATCGGCAGTTTCTGTCTGTGCCTGATTTATGGCAATCACGTCTGTGATGGGAAGGAGGGATTCGCATTCTCTTTTTCCCAAAGGAGAAGAGGCGTGCTCCACCAAAAGACGGATAATTTTATCATATTCTAAAATTCGTAATGCACGTTCGTTCATAATCATAAATCCTTTCGCTCCCATCATAGCATAGTTTTGGCGAAAATGCTATTTTCTATTGTATACTTTTTTGGTATACTATACGCGAGACGAAAAACAAGCGGCACGATGAAACATTTGTTTTTTGTCCGCGATAGGAGCAAATTATCTTCGGCAGCAGATGCAGGGTGTGAAGTACAGAATTTGCGAATACGGGAGGAATAAGATTGAAAGAACATCAGGACAGTGATTATTCGTTTTTACAAGAGAAGATAAAAGAACGTCCCATTAACCGGAAGAAACTGATCAGAACCAGTTTAAACACGGCTATTTTTGCAGTGGTGTTTGGTTTGGTTGCCTGTGTGACTTTTATCCTGTTGGAGCCTGTAATCGGGAATTGGCTGAGTCCGCAGAAGGAAGACGGACCGGAGATTGTTACACTGCCAGCGGAAAAGGAAGAGATGCTTCCGGAGGATATGGTACAGGATGAGAATGAGTTGAATCAGAATGCGAATATTTCCAGTGCGGTATCTACGGTGGAATTACAGTTATCGGATTATGAAGACATGTACGATAAACTCTATGACGTGGCCCAAGAAGCGGGGAGAGGCATGGTTACGGTTACTGCCATGAGTTCCAATGTGGACTGGTTTAATAATACTTTGGAGAGCGAAAATGAGACTACGGGTTTTATCGTGGCGGACAACGGAAGGGAAATCCTGATTCTGGCAGATTATCGTTTTGTGTCTAAGGCTACGGAGATAATGGTTACTTTTACGGATCAGACCCAGGCTTTGGCCATCGTAAAAAAATATGACCGGAATACGGGATTGGCGATATTGGCAGTAGATATGTCATTGTTGTCGTTGGATACGAAAGAAGCCGTTAAATATATGAATTTGGGCAGTTCCAACAGCGGTAATAAAGTGGGAGACTTGGTCATTGCAGTGGGCAGTCCTTTAGGCTATGTGGATTCATTGTGTTACGGAAATATCACTTCGTTGGGAAATGAAGTTAACTCCATCGACATGAATTATAAACTGATTACTACAGATATTTACGGCAGCAGTAATGCCAGCGGAGCAATTCTGAACACCAAGGGACAGATTATCGGAATGATTAATCAGAATTACAACAGTTCCGATTTGGAAAATCAGATTTCGGCAATCGGCATTTCCGAACTTCGCAAAGTAATGGAATCCATGTCTAACGGAAATGACATTACGTATCTTGGTTTGTATGTAACGGATGTAACCGATGTTGCACAGACACAGTTGGCGATCCCGGAAGGTGCGTATGTAACGGATATCCGTTTAAGTTCACCGGCTATGCTGGTCGGAATGCAAAAGGGGGACGTGGTTACTGCCATAGATGACGCTGTAATTACCAATGTGGCGGAATATGTAAGTGAATTAAGAAACCATGCTCCCGGCGAAGAAGTCACTGTAACCATTCAACGGATGAGCGTGGACGGTTATCGTGAAATTGATGTAAAAGTTACACTTGGCGTGTTAGAGTAGGGAAAATAAACAATTTATAAAGAAAGGATGTGCGGTTATATCCGCCATAATTGAGATGAGATATATTCAGGAATTAAAAGAAGGCGCAGCGGTTAAGGATGTGTATTTGTGTAAACAGAAGAATGCTGCCACAACGAAGAACGGTAAAGAATATTACAATGTAATTTTACAGGATAAAACAGGAACGATTGATGCTAAAATCTGGGATACCGGGAACTACGGAATTGCAGAATTTTCAGCCCATGATTACGTGTATATTTACGGTGAAGTAACTTCTTTTAACGGTGCGTTGCAGGTAAATATCCGTCAGGCGAGAGTGGCGGATGCCGGTGATTACAATGAAGCGGATTACTTCCCAACCAGTAACAAAAATATAGGTGAAATGTACGCGGAACTTCTTGGGATTATCGGTAAGGTCGAGAATGTATACTTGAAGAAACTGTTGGAGTCCTTTTTTGTTGAGGATAAGGATTTTGTTGAGCGTTTTCAGAAGTCTTCGGCTGCCAAAACCGTGCATCACGGTTTTATCGGAGGTCTGTTGGAACATACCTTAAGCGTAACGAAATTGTGCCTGTATTTTTGTGATACATATCCTGCGCTTAAGAAGGATTTGCTGATTACCGCAGCAATTTGTCATGATATCGGAAAGACCAGGGAATTGTCATTGTTCCCTGATAATGACTATACCGATGAAGGGAATCTTTTGGGACATATCGTGATGGGTACGGAAATGATTTCGGATAAAATCCATTCGATTCCTAATTTTCCCACTGTGCTTGCGGGAGAGTTAAAACACTGTATCGTGGCACATCACGGTAAGTTGGAGTTTGGCTCGCCGAAAGTCCCTGCGTTAATGGAGGCGGTGGCGCTGAATTATGCAGATGATGCTGACGCAAAATTGCAGATGTTTACGGAACTTGTGAATAGAACCAATAACTACGAATGGCAAGGCTATAACCGTTTGCTGGAAAGTAATGTGAGACTGACAAGAGGAGAATAAGGCAGAGAGTAAGTGTGATGCTAATCGGTGATTACTGAGAGCCGGTTTGCATTGCAATTGTGCGAAGGAAAGCAATATGAATATATATAAAAAAGGTGACCTGCTGACGGTCATGATAGAGGATATGGATACCGACGGTCAGGGCATCGGTAAGGCGGATGGCTACACGCTGTTTGTAAAAGATGCTTTGGTTGGTGATGTTGTAAAAGTTAAAATTATGAAAGCAAAGAAAAACTACGCTTTCGCAAGGTTAGAGGAGGTCTTAACGCCCTCCTCTTATCGCATTGAACCCAAATGTGAGCATCATCGCAGATGCGGCGGCTGTCAGTTACAGTGTCTGTCCTATGACGCACAACTTGCGTTTAAAGAAAAGAAGGTGCGTAATAATCTGGTGCGTATCGGCGGTTTTGAAGAAACCCTCATTGACGAGATTATGCAGCCGATTATCGGAATGGAAGTGCCTTTTTATTATCGTAATAAGGCGCAGTATCCCATCGGTAAGGATAAAAAGACCGGAAAACCGGTAGCGGGTTTTTATGCACAGCGGACGCACGATATTATTCCCAATACGGACTGTGCTTTGGGTGTGGCCGAAAATAAAGTTATCCTTGAGAAAATCCTTGCTTGGATGGAAGAGTGTAAAGTGTCTGCCTATGATGAGGAAACAGGCAAGGGACTTGTGCGCCATGTCTTAATTCGTAAGGGTTTTGTCAGCGGCGAACTGATGGTGTGTCTTGTGGTGAACGGCAGGGAATTGCCTCAGGTTGGCAGACTGATTGAAAGTCTTAAGGCCGTGCCCGGAATGAAGAGTATTTCCCTCAGCGTGAATCGTGAGAATACCAATGTGATTATGGGCAAAACCATCCGCACCTTGTGGGGAAGCGATACCATCGAGGATACTTTGGGCGGTATTCAATTTCGGATTTCGCCCCTGTCCTTTTATCAGGTAAATCCCGTGCAGACTGAGAAGTTATATGGTAAGGCTGTGGAATTCGCAGGGCTGACCGGTAAAGAAACCGTGTGGGATTTGTATTGCGGCATCGGTACGATTTCACTTTTTATGGCAAAGAATGCAGGTAAGGTATACGGCGTGGAAATTATTCCGGAGGCCATTGAAGATGCCAAAGGAAATGCGGAACGTAACGGCTTTACCAATGCGGAGTTTTTTGTGGGTAAGGCGGAAGAAGTGTTGCCGGAGTTTTATGAGAAGGCAAGTAAGGAAGACTCTGCACCGAATGTACAGGAAAACGATGATGTTGAGTCTTACAAGAATGAGAACGGTGCAGATGTCGTTGGAGCGACAGATATGCTTCATCCGGACGTGATTGTAGTGGATCCTCCCCGCAAGGGTTGTGATGTGCAGTGTCTGGATACTATGCTTAAAATGCAGCCGAAGCGAATTGTCTATGTAAGTTGTGACAGTGCTACTCTGGCGCGGGATTTGAAGATTCTGTGCGAGGGCGGATATGAACTGAAGAAGGCTGTATGCGTGGATATGTTTGGGCAGACGGGGCATGTGGAAACGGTTGTTCTCTTGTCCCAACGGAAACCGGATGATGTAATCGAGGTTGAAATAGAGTTAGATGAGCTGGATTTGACTTCAGCGGAGAGTAAGGCAACTTATAAGGAAATTCAGGAATATGTGCTAAAGGAGCATGGGTTGAAGGTTTCTAACTTATATATTTCACAGGTAAAAAGGAAATGTAAAATGTCGGTTGGAGCAATCTGACCGACATTTTTTGTGGAAGGATTATTGGACAGGTAGGTTTGATATAATAAAAATGTAGAAGTGTAGCTGATGATTTTTTGCAAATTGCAAACTTCAATTTCTAATTGAGGAACAACACAAAAAGTGCTATAATATTATGCAGTATAAATGTCAAATTGTTCATCGAAATTGGAGGATTAAAATGGCGGTTAACTATGATAAATTATGGGGCATTTTAAATGAGCGAGGAATGATGAAAACAGAGCTTATAAAAGAGGCTAAAATCAGTACAAATGCGATGGCGAAGCTCGGTAGAAATGAAGATGTTCGCGTAGGGGTACTAGAGAAGATTTGTTTGACACTGGAGTGTAAGATGGATGATATTTTGGATATTGTTCCAGAAAAGATGAATTAGTGTAAAAGAATATAGAAACATAAGAAGGAAATATCGCATGAAAAAGAAACGAACAATAAACTTATTTGATAACTGGGACGAAACTATTATATGGTCCTGTTTACAAGGCATAATGGGTGAAGTATATACGAATGATGCAGAAGATGCTGCCGTGGCAATATTGGGAGATTTTGCTTTTTATGCAGGAAATCCAAGCGAAGAACTGATTCGATTCAAACCGGAACATTGCAAACAGAACTTTATCATTATGATTCCGCAGAACGATGCATGGGCTCGTATTATCGAAAAATATTATGGTGATAAAGCAAAGAAAGTTACCAGATATGCCATCAAAAAAGAGCGAAATATATTTGATACAGAGAAATTGGAGCAGGTAGTTTTAAACGTGCCGGCCGGTTACGAATTAAAGATGATAGAAGAACCGGAATATAATATGTGCCGTAGTAGCGGCTGGGCCGGGGATTTAGTGTCTCAATATAAAGATTATGATACATATAATGAGTTGGGATTAGGCGTGGCTGTTCTAAAAGACGGAGAGCTGGTTGCCGGAGCCTCATCCTACAGTACATATGATAAAGGAATTGAAATAGAAATTGATACCAAAGAAGAATATCGAAGAAAAGGATTGGCATATGCCTGCGGTGCTAAATTGATATTGGAATGTTTGAAGAGAGGTTTATATCCCAGTTGGGATGCCCAGAATAAATGGTCAGTAGCTTTGGCAGAAAAACTTGGATATCATTTTAGTCACGAATATGTGGCGTATGAGATAATGGATTATTAAATGCTGAGGAATATGTAGGCGATATTACTACTTGGGGAAATTGCATCTATACACTGGCAAGCGATCCGGATGAAAAAGGAATATGTAAAGTATACATAGGTGAGGCGTCGAATCCAAAATCAACAAAAAAGACCAGAATTTCCAAACAAAGCCCAGGGTGCGTCTTTTAACAAGGCAATTAGAGAGGACCAATTATGAGCAAAAGAAAATGTATTGTAAGACAAATAAGAGATTACGGGCAAAACAAAGGCGAGGTATATGCTTTTATTAATATTATTGAAAAAAAGGTATATGTAGGCGAAACCGGTAATGGCGAAAGTCGTGAATGGACGCATGCAAAATGTATCTTCGGGTTAGAATCATCCGGAAGCAACAATAATCTTATCGACGAAAACCAGGAAAACAGTTATTGCTTATTATATTTGTATTCATTTCAGGATAAAGAAAGTGATGAGCGGTTTTGGATTGCAATGGAGACCATATATATGTACTTATTTGTTAAGCATGGATTTCAATTGTACAATTCAAATAAGGGTACGGGCAGAGATAACGTTGGGGCTACCCGAAAATTTCTGCTCGATAATATAAGTGAACAGGAGTTATATCAGAACTTACTATCCTTTTTGAAAGATTACACCGTATCTGCAGAATATGAAGATGAAAGGACCGGACAAGAATTTAGCGTAACAAATTGGGAAGAATTTCTTGTGGTGGCGGAAAAAGTCTTTTTAAATGATATCACAAATATATTCGGAGAAAATATATTTGAATTAGAGAATGATAAAAAGCGCTGTGATTTTTGGAACCGATTTTTGAGTCAAAGTCGTAGCGATGAAAATTTTATTGTATTGGAAGAAATGGAAAGTCCAAAGGATTTCTTTGTTTTTAATAAAGAAAAACTGAAGAGCATATCTCAAGACCGTAATTTAGAAGAGATTAGTGTTAAAGAGTTAGTAGAACAGAATTATTTGGATCGAATAATATATTCCAAAGCAGGCGATTATTTAGGAGAAACGATTTACGAAATCTTATCAAATAAGTTTGCGGATTTACAAGAAAAATATAATCCGTTTGACCAAAAGAAAACGGATAAGGGGATGTGTTTTTGGTCGGTTGCCGGAGATCAGCAGGATTGGCTCAGAAGTATTTTATCCTCAGATAAAAAAGAGGATGTTTATATGCTTTTATTTTACACCGGTTCGAAAAATTTAAGTGCTAAAACTGCAGACGAATCCAAAGCGGTATCGTTTTCGTTAAAAAGAAAAAGAGACAAGAAGTATCCGTATCCCACAGAATTTGTGCCTGAGTTGGTAGGCAACAGAAATAACATGGCGTTTTTGATTTCGGATTTTTATTATCCGAAAGAAGAAATCAGTACAGAAATAATAGAAGGTGCTTATACAGCCATATACGAACAAGTATATTCTGATTCTCGTCCGATACATATCAGCGAAGGCGTTAAGCAAAAAACATTTTACGTGGGAGAATTGCAGAATGGCGACATGGAGATTTTAATTAATCAATTAAAAACTGCGAATTGTGATAAAAATAATACAAGGATGATATTGGCGAAACTCCAATATCCGTATGTTGTAGCATTGCACAAGTAAGAAGAATAACAGGAGGAAAAAACTATGTCACGAATCAACTTTGGGCCTAAGCCTTTTCTTTATCCTATGCCGGTGTTAATCATCGGCACCTATGATGAAAGCGGAGTTCCCAACGCTATGAATGCGGCCTGGGGAACCATTACCGATATGAATGAAATCACCATCAGCATGTCACCGCATAAAACGACGGAGAATCTGTTAAAAACAGGTGCTTTTACGGTGAGTTTTGCAACGGAGGGCACAGTGATTCCCTGTGATTACGTGGGTGTGGAATCCGCAAGTAAGGTACCGGATAAATTTGCTAAGGCAGGCTTTCATGCTACCAAGAGTGAATATGTAAATGCACCGTTGATTGAAGAACTTCCTATGGCACTGGAATGCAAAGTAAAAAGTTATGAGGATGAAATTCTTGTGGGAGAAATCGTGAATGTATGTGCTGACGAGAGTATTTTGACAGATGGCAAAGTGGATCCGAAGAAATTAAAACCGATTGTATACGACCCCGTAAATCATACTTATATGAGCCTGGGTGAAGTAGTGGGCAAAGCCTTTGCGGACGGACTGAAGTTAAAATAAAAAATATGCAACCATTTATTTATCATTTAAATGTGAACTTAGCAATCAACCAAAAAGGTATTACCGGGCGGTAATACCTTTTTTGGAATTATTCTAAAATTGTTTCAAAAAAGCAGACAGCATTTTGATTTTGTCTGTATCATATCGGTAAACGGTTTCTAACAGCGCAAAAAAATCATTATCCGTTTGTGCACGTTCAATGACATCTGAGAGGATTCCGTTGTTCGTTGCTTTTTTCAGACATTCTTCTGTCTTTTCTTCTATTAAGTCGGATTTTAAAATACCCCAGTGATTAGCCATTATTTCTATTTTATCAATGCGTGGATACTTTTTTGCGCGCATCCAATCGTTAAAAGTTGAAGTGGCCACGCCGACAATTTCGGCCATTTCCTTTTGTGTCATTCCGGACTTTTCAAGAAAATAATAGAGA
>X409_Impala__coassemble_577_pt1 | contig 13478 bp, 14 predicted proteins | sample X409_Impala__metabat2_low_PE_002 | metagenome-assembled genome bin X409_Impala
ATGAGAGAGTATATTTTGGATAGAGACAACTCTTCGCTAAAGCATACTTTAACGCAGTCTTGAGGTGCTTTTGATTACATTATAAGACTTTTTATATTTAATGCTAAAGACTGGTTTTTTGTATATTGTTTTGTTATGTACATTTTTCACATAAAAAGACACCTTTATTTGAATCAACCCGAAAATCAAAAAATATTTTGCTTTATGATATTAATTCATGATAAGGTGTCTTTTTTCATAATATATAAGTTTAGATTTTATTTATGATTTATTGTTTTTCAAACCATCATTTTCCGGATGTTCGGATGAATCAGATGTGGAATGATTTGCATCCTTTTCAGAAGTATTTTTGATTGATGATTGAGTTATTTTATTTCTTTTAAATAATTTTTTGCGTTTTTCACGATTTTTTTCTTTTAAAAGACGTTTTTGTTCTTTTTCAATGGCTTGAAGTTCGCTTGGCGGCAACAAATCAACAAATTCTTTGGTATCGGTATTTACATAGTCGACATTAACATATTTTTTGGTTTCGATTGGCAAATCTTTTTTTGTTAATTTTGTAACAAGAACGGTTTTTATGATTGCATAAAAAACTGCAAATAAAGGAACGCCGACAATCATGCCGGGAACACCCCATAAACCGCCAAAAAATGTAATTGAGAAAATAACCCAAAAACTTGATATTCCTGTGGATTCACCCAAAATTGCAGGTCCTAAAACATTTCCGTCAAATTGCTGTAACGCAAAGACAAATAATGCAAAATATAAACTTTGAAGCGGATTTATCATAAATAATAACAAAATACATGGAATTGCACCGATAAAAGGTCCAAAAAAAGGAATTATATTTGTTACGCCAATAATTAATCCTAATAATACGGGATAATCAAATCCGAAAATTCTGCAACCAACAAAACATAATATACCAATAATAACGGAATCAAGAATTTTTCCTACAATAAAGCCGCTAAATTTATTATTAACCATACGGATATTTGAAATTAAAACATTTGCAGTTTTTGTATTTAAAAAGCCATAGGCCAATTTTTTAAATTGTCCTGAAAATTTTTCTTTGCTATATAAAACATAAATTGAAACAATCGCTCCGATTAAAATGTCCCATAACGCACCAACAAAATTAAAAACACCTGTCGATACGGTTGCAAGCAGTTCCTGGGCTTTTGGAAGCAAAAAATTATTCTGCCATTCTGTAAATTGAGCAGCATAATTTTCATAGGAATCCATAAGCCACATTTCAATGTTGGGATTTTTGACAAATAAGTCTGCAATCCAATTTTCAATATTTGTTTTATATTGTGAAGATTGATGATAAATATTTTCTATACTTAATTGCACTTGAGGAATTACTGTAAGAATAAATCCTGAAAGCAATGTAATTACAATGACATATGAGAGTAAAATAGATAATACTCTTAACCATTTAGCGGCATTGTCGCTTAAAGGTTCACTTCTCTTCTCTTTTTTGCGGAATAAAACAAATACTTTTTTTTCGAGCCAATTAATCATGGGACAAAGTAAAAAAGCAATTACAAGTCCGTCAATAATCGGAAAACAAATATCAATAATGTTCTTAAATATTTGTAAAAATTGTGCATTGTGAAACACAAAATAATAAAAAAGTATTGCTGCCGCGGCAACAAGAAATGCGGTTACACCCCAGTGCAAATATTTTTTGTCCCATTTAAAACCCATAAATTAACCATCCTCATTTGCAAAATTTAATAATTGTAAGATTTTATCGATTTTTGTCTATAACAAACATATTATAGCATATTGAACTTTTGTTGTGTGATTATTTCAAAAAAAATAAAAATTCTTATATATTTCTTTGCTAAAATATTATAAAATATACTTATTTAACGAAGAGTTGCTTTGCTTTTTTATTGAATATATTATACAGTTATATGACTGGATTAAGAGAAGTTAATGAGGTAATGATATGAAATTACAACAGGTTATGAGCCTTACCCGAAAAGCAATTGATGATTATCATATGATTGACAATGGAGATAAAATTGCCGTGGGAATATCCGGCGGAAAAGACAGCCTTACTCTTCTGCATGCGTTAAATGGCTTAAAACGCTTTTATCCCAATAAATTCGATATTGTAGCCATCACAGTGGATTTAGGCTTTAAAAACATTGATTTTGAGCGAATTAAAGCCATGTCAGAAGAATTAGGGGTACCGTATCATATTGTTTCAACGGATATTTCTCAAATTATATTTGAAGACCGTAAAGAAAGCAATCCTTGCTCTCTTTGCGCTAAAATGAGAAAAGGTGCATTAAACCAATTGGCAAAGGACCTTGGCTGCAATAAAATTGCCTATGCGCATCACAAAGACGATGTTGTAGAAACCATGATGATGTCTTTTATTTATGAAGGCAGAATTCATACTTTTTCACCTAAAACTTATTTGGATCGTATGGATTTAACGGTGATACGTCCGCTTATGTACATGAATGAAGCCGATGTGATTGGTTTTGTAAATAAAATGGAGTTACCTGTTTTAAAAAGCGCTTGCCCGGTAGACGGATATACCAAACGGGAATATGTTAAAGAACTTATTAAATCTATTAATATAGAAACGCCGGGCGTAAAGGACAGAATGTTTTCCGCCATTCAAAATTCGATTATACCACCTGAACATTAGGGAGATGCTATGGAAAATCAAAATTATCACGAAGAACAAATGAAAAAAAATATTTTACGATTGCGTGAATATTACAGTACTCTTCCGGAGTTTTGCCAGGATTATTTTATGGGTATGGCTCAAAGGATTTCATCCAGAACACAATTGGCGTATGCGTTCGATTTAAGAGTATTTTTTGACTATATCCATCAGTTTAAAAAAGGTTATCAGAATATTGATGTTACAGACTATAATTTAACTGTTTTGGATGATATTAGTCGAAAAGATATTGTACAATTTTTGGATTATCTTTCGCTGTATGAAAAAGACGGAAAAGAATATACCAATGATGAAAGCGGCAAAGCACGAAAATTGTCGACACTAAAGAGTTTTTATAACTATTTTTATCGGAATGAGTTAATAAAGAATAATCCGGCATCATTGGTAGATATGCCCAAAATCCATGAAAAAGAAATTATTCGTCTTGATATCAATGAAGTGGTTGAATTGCTTGATTTGGTTGAAAACGGAGAGAAACTTACCAAAGGTGAGCAACGTTATTATGATAAAAACAGTTTGCGCGATTTTACTATTCTTACCGTTATGCTTGGAACCGGTATTCGTGTATCTGAATGTGTCGGCCTTAATATAAAAGACGTTGATTTAGAAGAAAATCGATTTAAAGTACGTCGAAAAGGCGGAAATGAAAGTATTATTTACTATGGAGAAGAAGTTTCTTCTGCTTTGGAACGATATCTTGTACATCGTGAACATATGATTCCGTGCGAAGGCCACGAAGAAGCGCTGTTTCTTTCTATCCAGAAGAAGCGCATGAGTGTACGCAGTATGGAAAATATGGTTACGAAATACACCGAAAAATTAAGTTGTTTGAAGCGGATTACGCCGCATAAATTAAGAAGTACCTTTGGTACAAACCTATATCGTGAAACCCAGGATATTTATATGGTTGCAGATTTTCTTGGTCATCGGGATGTTAATACAACACGTAAACACTACGCTTCCATCTCGGATGACAAGCGAAGAACTGCTATTCGTAAATTTAAACTGCGTGAAGAAGATGAAAATTAAATGCAGGATTTAGAGAATAAAAATATATAAAATTAGGGATGCAAAGAGAGCACATACAGTGCTCTCTTCTCTTTTGTAGAAAATGTATGAAAGGTATTATATGGGTAAAAATTATTAAGTTATTTTATTTCATAACTATAATATGGAATTACCAAAGTATCACCGCTTGTGATATCATCTGCATCTTTAATATGATTGATAAAGAGGATTTCATCAATATACTCCGCATGATCATCATAACCTAATTCATAATATGCGTCAGCAACTTCCCAAAGGCTGTCTCCGGGTTCCACTGTATAAAAAGTATAATATTTATGCAACTGTGCATTATCTTCTGCTTTTACATCTGCTGAAAAAACATTCACAGAAAAAGCAATAAAAACGCCCAATACACATGCAAATCCGGCAATTGCCGTTTTGCGCACAAAATCTCTTTTGATACGATTTTGCTTACGAATACTGTATTTCTTGAAAGTGCGGTATTTTTTGTAGATAGATTGTACAATCGGCTTTGAAATAAACACAACTATATTAAAAAGAAATTCCATAATTGAATTATAAAACATATTAACGGTTTCAAAAATACTTAATCTTGCTGCTCTCATATTATCACCTCTATTTTCTTTCGAACACTTGTTGCGAACATCTGTTTGTTACAGTATACGAATGTTTGTTCGATTTGTCAATATGTTTTTTGCAAAAAATCGAACAAAATTTCGGAATATATGTTTGCTTTTTTGAGAAAAGTATGTTAACATATGTTTATAAATGGAAGGAGGTACCTGAAATGAGTAAGGGGAAAATATCAGCAAAACAGAAAGAAATTCTTGATTTTATCAAAGCAGAAATATTACAACGAGGTTACCCGCCTGCAGTTCGTGAAATCTGTGAAGCTGTACATTTGAAATCTACTTCTTCCGTACATTCACATTTGGAAACCCTGGAGAAGAACGGTTATATCCGTCGTGATCCTACGAAACCCCGTGCAATCGAAATTATGGACAATGATTTTCAATCCGTAAGAACCGGAAATGATTTTAATAATAGTGCTTCTAATGTTGAAATGGTAAATATCCCTATTGTCGGTACTGTCGCTGCCGGCCAACCTATTTTAGCACAGGAAAATATTGAAAGTTATTTCCCTATGCCTGTCAGTATGGTTCCCAATGCCGATACTTTTGTGTTAAAAGTAAAAGGTGACAGCATGATTAATGTCGGAATTTATGATGGGGACAGTATTTTTGTTGAAAAATGCGAAACCGCAAGAAACGGAGATATGGTGGTTGCTCTTGTTGAAGACTCTGCTACCGTGAAAACATTTTATAAAGAAAACGGTCATTACAGATTACAACCCGAAAATGACAGTATGGATCCGATTATTGTGGAAGAATGTCAGATTCTCGGTAAAGTATTCGGTGTATTCAGATTGTGTCATTAACAAATATTATAACGATGAATTAATTACATAAAAAACCCCGGAATATAAAATGATATTCCGGGGTTTTGATTACGATTTACACACTAAACAAAATCCTTTGCGTCTACACATACGCCGTCTCTCCAAATGCGCTCTAAATCATAGAATAAACGGTTTTCATTATCAAAAATATGAACAATGATATCCGCATAATCCATTAAAATCCAATTAGCACTCTCGTATCCTTCAATTTGCTTCGGTATTGCACCGGCTTTTCCCAAATCTTTTTCCACGGAATCGGTCAGTGCCTGAATCTGATTGCGGTTTTTACCTTCAGCAATAATAAAATAATCGGCAAGAACACTAACTTTACTGATATCGATTACACGAATATTTTCAGCCTTTTTTTCTTCTAAGGCATTGATTGCAATTTTTACCATTTCTTTGGATTCCATAATTTACTCCTTTTCCTTTAAGAATTTTTTATAAAATTCAAATGTTTCCTTTGTTTGAGGGTCTATTATTACGTCTTTGGCTGCCTGTTTCTTCAAATATTTCAGAGTATCTTTTAAAATGGCAGCTGTTACATAATTTAAATCCTCTAATGCAAGTTGGCGATACTTAGGTAATTTATCGCTATGAGTTCTGCCGGGTTCAATATAATCGGCAACAAAGATAATTTGTTCCAACAGGCTCATATTCGGTTTACCTGTTGTATGATAGTAGATTGCGGATAAAATTTCGGTATTTTGAATACCGTATTTTTCATACGCATATAGTGCCCCTGCTTTGGCATGCAACAATTCAGGATTACTTTTTTCGATATCGCTGACTGCCACGTTATATTTGGCGCAAAGAGAACATTTGGATTCTGTATCGAGGTATTTTGCACAATCGTGTAAAAGCGCTGCCAAACGGGCATTTTCGAGGCTGCAGCCCCATTTTTTTGCCAGAATAACAGCTGTATCAACGACGCCCCAGGTATGTTTTAATCGTTTTGGCTTTAAATCTTCTTTTAATAGTCTATGAATTCTTTCTGTTTCTTCGTCATATAAATCCTGACGAAGAATATAATCAGCAACGGATGTCGGCAATTCTAAATCATGAATATCGGCATCCGGATTCTTTTCGCGAAACGTTCGAATTTCCGTGGACGAAATATCCATTGGTGTACAATGAATAAATTCAATTTTAGCATTATATTTTTGGTTTAATTCATTTGCTTTTTCTTTTTCACGACTTTTTATAATGTCTGTTTCGCACTCTCCCGGTCTTGTTGCACATAATATTGTACAATTAGAAAGAATATATTCTATATTACGCCATTTTTCCAAGGAAAATAAACTATCCGTGCCAATAATAAAATGTAATTCGGCATTCGGATATTTTTCTTTAAAATAAGCTATCGTATCGCAGGTATAGGTATTCCCTTCCCGTTGAATTTCAACATCACTTACTTCGTATCCATCCAAATCAGTTGCCGCAAGTTTGACCATTTCATAACGCATAAAAGAATCGGTCACATCGGTCTTCATATATGATATTCCGGTAGGAATCAGAATAATTTTAGACAATTCATATTCTGTTTTGGCTGCTTCGGCAATCATTAAATGACCATTATGAATCGGATCAAATGTACCGCCTAAAATACCGATTTTATATTCTTTATCATTTACATCGTTAGGATTACGACTCATGATTGATTCCTCGCTTTGATTGCGTTATTATTGACGATTATAAAAATATATCCTTCATTATTTAGGTAGAACAATCTGTTTATTGTCCTTGTTCTCTTTATAAAGAACAATTTTCTTTCCGATTACCTGTACAACATCTGAATTTGTACGCTCTGCCAATGTGCGGGCAATTTCCTTCGGGTCATCCATACAGTTCTTTAATACGGCAATTTTAATTAATTCATGTGTATTAAAAGTTTCCGCAATGGCGTTTGTAAACTCCGGAGTAAGGCTTGATTTGCCAATTTGAAATAAAGGCTCAAGATTTGACGCCAATGACTTCAAATATGCTCTCTGTTTGCTTGTCATTTCCATATTATTTCTCCTAATGCATTTTATTCTAATGCCATTAAAGTGTTTATTGATAGTTTTTATGACTTGTAATAATCAAATTTAAGTCCGTACATACGCACGGTATCACCCTCCATAATGCCTAATTCTTCCAATTGTTCAAGAATTCCGTTCTCTTTCATAAATTTCTGGAAGAACTGAAAGCCTTTCTCGGATTCCAAGTTGGTATAACCAAGCATTTTTTCGATTCTGGGTCCTTCTACCACGTATTCTTCTTCCTCTGCATCGTATTCTACGGTAAAAGGTTCGTTTGATATCGGCATTTCAAGATCAGGGAAGTATTCCTGTTCAAAAATAACAGGTTCTGCTTCGGTTTCGTCAAGAATCTTTTGTACATGATATAAAAGTTCTTTTAATCCGGTACCGCTAACTGCGCTGATGGGGAATACAGTATATCCTTGAGGTTCAAATTCATTCTTAATTCTTGTTAAAGGATCTGTTGTAACTTCACCATAAATCAATTCGCCATTTTCATCAATATCAATTGCTTCCGCTTCTTCTGTTACTACTGCATCCATTTTATTGGCGGCAATCACCTGAGGGCGTTTTGCAATTTCCGGATTGTATTTTTCCAATTCTTTGTTAATTGCATAAATATCCTCAATCGGATCACGACCTTCCGTCGAAGCAGCATCAACGATATGAATAATGACTCTTGTACGTTCAATATGACGTAAAAACTGATGTCCTAATCCCACACCTTCTGCTGCACCTTCGATTAATCCGGGAATATCAGCGATAACAAAACCTCTTGCATCCGGCAAATCAACAACACCTAAATGAGGATTAATAGTCGTAAAATGATAATTTGCAATTTCCGGTCTTGCATTGGTAACCCTGGATAAAAAGGTTGACTTACCTACATTGGGATAACCGACTAATCCTACATCAGCAATTACTTTTAATTCAAGAAAAAGTTCCAATTCCTTTGCGGGTTGTCCAGGTTGGGCGTATTTAGGCGCCTGCATGGTTGATGTTGCATAATGCTGGTTCCCGTTGCCGCCTTTTCCGCCTTTTAAAAGTAAATATTCCGTGGTATCACCGGACATATCTACAATTACCTTACCACTGTTTGCTTCTTTGATAACGGTGCCTTCCGGTACTTTGATACGAATATCTGCACCGTTTTTGCCGCGACAATTCCTTTTTCCGCCTTCTTGGCCGTGCTCAGCACAATATTTACGAATGTGGCGAAAATCAGTTAAAGTATTCATACCTTTATCCACAATAAAATAAACGCTGCCGCCGTCACCGCCGTCACCGCCGTCCGGACCGCCATCCGGCACATATTTTTCACGTCGGAAGGAAATATGTCCGTCTCCGCCTTTTCCGCTTCGTACATATATTTTCGCTCTGTCTGCAAACATTAATGCCACCGCCTATCATCAAAAGTATAAGTTCAATAAGTATATTTTTGACTTAAAATAATATATCATTCATAAAATAATATCGCAATTTTAAAATAAGCCCCAAACACTCGATTTGGGGCTTAAAGGTCAAACATTATTTTTCAACAGGATATACGCTTGCCTGCTTCTTGTCACGGCCCTTACGTTCAAACTTAAGAACGCCGTCTACTAATGCAAACAATGTGTCATCTCCGCCGATACCAACATTAACACCGGGATGAATCTTTGTTCCGCGCTGTCTGTATAAAATGTTACCTGCTTTAACGAACTGTCCGTCAGCTCTCTTCGCACCTAATCTCTTGGATTCTGAATCTCTACCGTTCTTAGTAGAACCAACACCCTTTTTATGTGCAAATAATTGAAGGTTCATATTCAACATAGGTTTACACCTCCTTGTAATCAACTGATAAATATTTCTTGCCATACTGATTTCGAATTCCTTCGAGGCCTAAAATTAAAGAATCTATCAGTAAAATTGCTTCTTTCGAAGGACATTCTTTGATAAGAATCTCTGTAGTACCGTCTTCATAAGTTTCCGCCAAAATCAAATCATTGGTAAACTTCTCTAAAGAATTTGCTGTATTAATGATTAATACAGAGACTGCAGAACAGACGATGTCTTTTCCGTAGTCGTCATATTCGGCATGACCAAATGCTTTTATCTGACTGTATTCATTATTGTGCCTGATAATCGAAATCTGAATCATAAAATCTTAATTAAGCGTTAATCTTCTCAATCTTTACGCGTGTGAAAGACTGTCTGTGACCGTTTTTCTTGTGGTATCCGGTCTTTCTCTTGTACTTGTATACAATAACTTTCTTGTCTCTACCCTGTTCCATAACAGTTGCAGAAACAGTAGCCTTAGCAACATCGTCACCTACTTTTAAAGTGTCATCGCTGATAGCTACAACCTGATCAAATGTAACAGCATCTCCTGCTTCTCCGGCAAGTTTTTCTACTTTGATTACATCGCCTTCAGAAACTTTGTACTGCTTTCCACCTGTTGCAATAATTGCGTACATAAGGCACCTCCTTATTTCCATTACTCGCTAGTTTTGGTGATGCAAAAGGGCATACTTATACCTAACTATGCGGCATACTCATAGATAATAGCATGTCAATGGAATTAATGTCAAGTATTTTTTGGAAAATATAACAAAAAATCATATTATATTCCAAATATATATAAGCAAATAAAAACGGAGTACCGTTTCCGATACTCCGCTAAAATCATCTTATAATTCGCTCATGAGTTTCATCTTATAACTTGTAAACTCATCATTGGTAAGCATTCCGGTCTTTTCAAGATCCATAAGTTTCTTAACCTTACCCTGGAACTCATCCATATCTGCATAAGGAGCAAAAATATCATCGATGAATTCCTGCTTCTTTGCCTGATAATCGCCTTCAGAGATAAGTCCGATACCGGGAAGTGCAATGTAAAGCTGTACTTTGGTAATGTAATCTTCAACAGCACCAACTTTACGTAATAATTCAACTTTCTTAGCATGGAAATCAAGTTCTGATAACCAATCGCAAGATTTTAACGCCATCAATCTTTCAACAACAACCTTGAATTCAGCAACAGATGCCCAAGGAGCGTTTACAAATTCTTCGATTACACTGCTCTGTTTCTTCTTGAATTCGCCGTCAGTAATTAATCTTGCTTTTACAAGTACAGGCCACTTGTTAAGTTTCTTGATTAATGTGTCGATGGAATCTAACTGTGAAACATCAATAATGTCAACTAATGCCTGAACCTTAATTGCATATTCATCAGCAGAAAGCATTTCGCAATCTCTTAAAATCGGCCAACGTTCTAACTTCTTCTGAAGAACTTCTAAACTGTCGTTTGCACTGTATTCCACTTCTTTGAGGACAGATGCTTTCTTCTCCTGGAATTCTGCTTCTGAAATCATACCACCAAGTTTGATATAAGGAAGTCTTTCAACGTTGCGCTTATATTCATCAAGGTCATCAACATCTGTGTTACAGCATTCCTTGATAATATCAACCTTGCGGGTTTCGAATTCTTTTTCGGAAAGCATACCGCAATCTTTTAATACAACAAGTTTCTGAACCTTTTCGTTGAAATCTGTCATACCGCAAAGTTCACTAACAAGTTCAAGTTTCTTTGCTTCAAATTCTTTATCATTTAACATACCGCAATCTTTTAATACATAAAGTTTCTTCATGCGGTTTTCGAAATCTTCTGAATTTTTCTGTTCTTCCTTTACAGGAGCGGGAGCCGGTGCGGGTGCAGGTGCAGGAGCGGGAGCCGGTGCGGGCGCAACGGGCTTCGGCTGCATTACTGCTGAACCAACTGCTGATGATGTATTAGAAACGACAGAACCGGGTGCTCCCATAAGCGAAGAACCTGTCTGTGCCATATGTAAAGGAGATTCCTTCTTGATAACAACATTCTGAGTAACAGGTGTGTCACTCTTGATTACTGTCATCTCAGGCTTGGGAGCCGGTGCAGGAGCAACGGGTGTAGGTGCTACAGGAACCGGTGCAGGAGCAACGGGTGTAGGTGCTACGGGTCTTGCAATAGGCTGACTCTGTGTTGTAGCCTGTCTTACTTCAGGTGCTGAACCTGCTGAACTCTCCTTAATACTTCCTAAAATTTCAATAACCGTATCAATATCCTTAATAGAAGGGAAAATTGTCTGAGCCTTCTTTGTACCATACAAACTGGTGATACGTGTATTCATAATTAATGCTTGATTTCCCTGATATTCCCCTTTGAATACTTCTCTTACATCTGCGATGGGATATTCAAAGTTATCGATATATCCGTTACGACCTTCTTCGTTACAAATGTATCCTTTACCGGAAATTTTTGTATCCTCGATTTTTAAGAAAAGCTTTTCTCCGCCTTTCAACAGCTTATTTTTAATGCTGCCGCTGTAATTACATGTAAAAACTTGAGCACCTGCCATTAAAATAACCTCCCTTTCGTTCCCTTTATACACATCTATGCTATTTCAATTCAAGCGATAAAAAATCCGCTTTCGAAGGAAAACGGCATAATCGCATAAATTACGCAAAGCACGATTTATAAGTATAATACCAATAAAACGGACTTTTTTCAAGTCTTTTTTAGCAATATTACACTAAAATTTGTTCATAAATTGTTTTGTCTGTTTTTTTGCGTGTAATTTCAACCAAACCAAGCCTTGTAAAGCCTAAAACACGGGCAGAATTTCGGTCTTTTTTTAATGATTCGGATAAAAATTTTAACAATTCTTCTTTATGTGCCGCATTTTTCATATTTATAAAATCTACAAGAATGATTCCTGTAAGGTTTCTTAAGAAAATCTGCGTTGCAATCTCTTCAGCCGCCTCCATATTTACCTTGAAATAAGTGTCTTCTTTGTCGGATTTTTGGTCATATTTTCCGGAATTGACATCAATTACGGTTAATGCCTGGGTAGGCTCGATATAAAGAAAAGCACCGCTCTTCAACCAGACTTTATCCGACAATGCTTCCGAAAATTTCCCTTCCAGACCGTATAATACATTTAACGGAACCAGACTGTCTTCATAAAAATGCAGTTTGGACAATAGTTCAGGTTGTTTTTTAGCCAGAAATTCTTTCGTTTCCTGATAAATCAAAGAATCATCCGTAAGAATTTTTTCAAAAAAAGCCTCTCCGGTATGATTCATACCAAGAATAAACTCCTGGTATTTCGGTGTGACACCCGAAAGAACGGAGTAATCACTCCGATGCGCCGCTTTTTCAATCAAATCTTTTAATTGTGTTGCCAAAATGGTGGCTTCCTGTATGATTTCGTCACATGTCACGGCATCAGAATCCGCCTCCGTGCGAATGATAATCTGTATTTCGTCCGATAGCGTAAAATTTTTATGCAAAAATTGTTCTTCCAAAAAACCACGGCGTTCTGATGTAATTTTATGAGAATACAAAAGTTCACCTTGACCTAACGAAGCAACACAAAACCGTCCTTCCAGTTTAATATTGCAGGTTGCGGAAGCCTCTTTTCCTTTTGAGGATTCTTTAGAGATTTGTACAAGCACATTATCACCCTGTGCAAACTTTTTGCCGGGGCGACTAAGATTATGACCGGTCTGCAAATCCTCTAATTTGATAAAACATTTGCGTTCGTCGCAGATTCGAAGAAAGGCTGCATTAATGTTTGGCACAATATCCATCACTTTGGCTATACAAATCATACCTTCCATACGTCCGTTTTCTTCGTCGGTCGTCAGTCTTAACAATTTATTGCCACGGATATAACAACCGTGAATCTTTCCTTTTCTGCGCACCAAAACAAGACTTCCCTGATTCGGCATGTCCTGAAAAAGTTTACCGTCTTGATTTTTGAGTGCAGGTTTGATCATACTTTTGCCTCATAAAAAAGTTATAAAATCTTTGGATTGTTACAAATTAAAATTTTTCACCGATTTCACCCAGCGAAAGAAATGTTCCGTCCGTTCCGTCCGTAAATGTATCTTCCCTGGTTATTTGTAAAGCGTTGGGATTATGTTCCCTGTTATAAAATCCGGCCAGACATTCCAAAACAGCCCCGGGTTTCACATTTCCGGCACTGCTGGCATCCACCAGCATATAAACGGTTCTGTCATCAATTGCTTTTAATTCATATACTGCTTCTTTTAAATTTCGTTCAATGGTACTTTTAGCGGTTTGTTTTACGTATGTGACTTCTTTTTGGTCATAAAACCGCGCTACAGCCGCTGATAAGTCATACTCCGGCGCATATCCTTCTTTCCAATTTAAGCGGTAAGATGCTGCTTTTACCGAAGCCATGGCATTCTTGGCGTTATCCGGCAGAATTCT
>X409_Impala__coassemble_586_pt1 | contig 13062 bp, 8 predicted proteins | sample X409_Impala__metabat2_low_PE_002 | metagenome-assembled genome bin X409_Impala
AAATTTATACTGAATTGAAATCGAAAGGGTTGCATTTCGTTTTACAATTCAAGATCAGGCGTATTTTACAAAAAACGGAACCATAAACAACACAACTTTTTATAAGGAATAACATATTAAAAAACACTTCAAACATCGGTAAAAAACCAACATTTGAAGTGTATTTTTTGTTACTGTGCCAGGTCGAGGTGTTGCACGGAACCGACATTTCCGTTTTCATACAAAAAGATTCCGGTACTGCGTATAAATCCTTTGTTACTATTGTCTGTATTTTTCAATGCAAAATCCGTAGCAGCCTTTTGCAGACAAATGGCACCCACACCTTTTTCCGCAAGGGTATACAATTCATTTTTCCCTTCCTCATTGCGACACCAGATTTTTAATTTGTTCCATACAGAATCATTCTCATCAATCCATCCGTTGCCGTCCTCATCATATTCAGCCAAATCGCCAAAACCGTCTCCGGATTGCGGGCCAAAAAGTTCGCTTCCGTCATTGATGGTTCCGTCATTGTTTTGATCCAATGCAAGATAACCGCTTCCGGCTGCCAATTCCGAAATTTCATCCTTGGTGCCGTCGGCATCAATATCAAAGAAAAACTTCTGATCTGTTAATTTCGCCACATCACCGTTAAAATTAATAACCAAAGGGTCACATACCCTCTGCAATTCGGCAATATTATATTCTTCCGCATAATACTCCCGAAAACTGCGGCTCATTCCCAGTTCCAAGTTAAAATTAATTTCTCTGCCGTCCGCAGTGGTTACCTTTCCTTTGGAGCGATACAGAACATTTTCCGTTTCCTCATAATAATTCTCCCGAGTAAAGGATACCTGTTTCATCGGCGTAAACTCTAACGTTGCATGCTGACTGCTCTTCGTCAAGTCCATATCTTCCGCAAACAAATCTTCCCGGTAAACATCTCCTGCCCGTTCTCCGAATAAAAGCATAAAAATGTAACGGGTAGAATAATAATGAAACTGCGCAGCGGTACTTACTGATGTCTCACGTAACGCCATATTACTTTTTTTCAATGTGGCAATCTTTTCTTCCCACACAATTTTATGCATTTCTTCATTTTTGTACGCCGCAGTTTCCTTTGTCACTTCAGGCTCCGTTTCTCCAAAATCCTCCTGTGACATGGATAAATTCTTTTTGTTTCGTTCTCCACTGTAATCCTGCAATGCAAAACGACTTATTTGTGTACTCGAAGACTGATATCTTCGGGCGGACTCCATTCCTATTACGCTTGTTTCAATTCGCAATATGTTCCCTCTCTTATTGAGTCACTGCCTTACTTCATTCCCTCCTTGTCCGTTATAAAACAAAAACAGTACAGTTCGAAAGATTCCTTCTTTCTTCCTGTACCATCCGTGGTGACTTACTAAATATTTCCGGCCTTAAATATTCGTATATTCTATATCGGTTTTTTCTCTAAAAAATTAACCCCGGCAGATTGGAATCCGCCGGGATATATAATTTATAATATAAAACTATTCCTGTGTAATGGTACTGTGAATATGCTGGATAGAATCTACGGCAATCTTACCGTTCTTCTTTACTGCCGCAATACCTGCTGCACTTGCCTTAGCCGCAGCCATAGTGGTAATATAAGGAACTTTGTGTTTGATTGCTGACTTACGCACATAACTGTCATCAAATACCTTTTCCTTACCTGCAGGGGTGTTGATAATCAACTGAATCTGCTTGTTGGTAAGTGCATCCACAATGTTGGGTCTGCCTTCCTGCATCTTGTTAATCTTTTCTGCCGGAATGCCATTTGCTACAATCAACTCGTAAGTTGAACCTGTTGCCATAATCTTAAATCCGCATTCATGGAATGCCTTTGCAACTTCAGGGACCTCAGGCTTATCCTGACGGTTCACACTGATTAAAACGGTACCTTCCAAAGGAAGAGGATTCTGAGTTGCTTCCTGCGCCTTATAATATGCCTCACCAAAGTCTGATGCAATACCGAGAACTTCACCGGTAGAACGCATCTCAGGTCCTAATAAGGGATCAACTTCCGAAAACATATTGAAAGGGAATACCGCTTCTTTTACGCCAAAGTAATCGTACTTGCTTTCTTTTAAGGTAGGTACGGGAGAAGGCTTGCCGGTTAATTCACTTGTGATAATCTGGGTAGCCAACTGTACCATCTGAATGTTACATACTTTAGATACCAAAGGCACGGTTCTGGATGCTCTGGGGTTAGCCTCAAGCACATAAACCACGTCGTCTTCAATTGCATACTGCATATTCATAAGACCACGTACGTTCATTTCAACCGCAATCTTCTTGGTATATTCTTTAATCTTTTCAAGGTTCTTCTCTGAAATATGCATAGAAGGAAGGATACATGCCGAGTCACCTGAGTGAACACCTGCCAACTCAATGTGCTCCATAACAGCAGGTACAAATGCATATGTACCGTCGCTGATAGCATCCGCTTCACATTCCATTGCATTCTTTAAGAATCGGTCGATAAGGATAGGTCTGTCGGGTGTTACACCTACTGCCGCAGCCATATAACTCTTAAGGCTTTCCTGATCGTATACCACTTCCATACCGCGTCCGCCCAATACGAAGGAAGGACGAACCATTACGGGATATCCGATTCGTTCCGCAATTTCAATTGCATCATCAATGGTAACTGCCATTCCTGCTTCCGGCATGGGAATTTCGAGTTTTTCCATCATAGCACGGAACAAATCTCTGTCTTCTGCCATATCAATAACGGCAGGTGCGGTACCAAGAATTTTAACACCGTTTCTTTCAAGGTCATCCGCCAAGTTAAGCGGTGTCTGACCACCGAACTGTGCAATAACACCAACGGGTTTTTCTTTTTCATAAATACTTAAAACATCTTCCAATGTAAGAGGCTCAAAGTATAATTTATCAGATGTATCATAGTCTGTTGATACGGTTTCGGGATTACAGTTTACAATGATGGTCTGGAATCCCAAATCACGCAATGCAAATGCCGCATGTACGCAACAATAGTCAAATTCGATACCCTGTCCGATACGGTTGGGACCACCGCCGAGAATCATAATCTTGGGCTTCTCTTCGTTGGTCTTGCTGTAATCGGGTGCATTGTATGTTGAATAGAAGTACTCTCTGTCTTGTGTACCGCTCACATGCACACCTTCCCAAGCCTGGGTAATACCGTAAGACTTTCTTGCGTTACGGATATCATCTTCCGGTACTGCAAGAATCTGGCTCAAATATTTATCTGAGAAACCATTCTTCTTAGCCTGCTCCAATGCTTCCTTGGAAGGAACTTCACCCTTATTCTGCATAAGCGCTTCTTCTTCATCCACCAATTCTTTCATCTGCTCTAAGAAGTAATGCTTAATCTTTGTCAACTGATACAATTCTTCTACGGTAGCACCTTTACGGAGTGCTTCGTACATAATAAACTGTCTCTCGCTGGAAGGAGTATGAAGCATTTCGATTAACTGCTCTTTGGTCTTGTTATGGAAATCCTTTGCAAAACCAAGACCGTAACGGCCTGTTTCCAAACTGCGGATTGCCTTCTGAAATGCTTCTTTATATGTTTTACCGATACTCATAACCTCACCTACGGCGCGCATCTGAGTACCCAATTTATCTTCGGAACCTTTGAACTTTTCGAATGCCCAACGTGCAAACTTAATTACAATATAGTCTCCGCCGGGAACATACTTATCCAAAGTACCGTACTTGCCGCAAGGAATTTCATCCAAAGTAAGTCCTGATGCAAGCATTGCTGACACAAGAGCAATAGGGAAACCGGTTGCCTTAGACGCAAGTGCGGAAGAACGTGATGTTCTGGGGTTGATTTCAATAACAATAATTCTGTCAGATACAGGGTCATGTGCAAACTGTACGTTCGTACCGCCGATAACTTCTACGGCTTCTACGATTTTATATGCCTGCTCCTGTAATCTCTTCTGCAAAGATTCAGAAATAGTCAACATAGGTGCTGAACAGAAAGAGTCACCTGTATGCACACCAAGAGGATCGATGTTTTCGATGAAACATACGCTGATCATATTATTCTTGGAGTCACGAACAACTTCTACTTCCAATTCTTCCCAGCCCAAAATAGACTCTTCTACAAGAACCTGGCCTACAAGGCTGGCCTGAAGACCTCTTGCGATAACGGTTTTTAACTCTTCAACGTTGTATACCAGACCGCCGCCGGCGCCACCCATGGTGTAAGCAGGTCTTAAAACAACGGGATATCCTAATTCTTCTGCAATACGAAGACCATCTTCCACACTGTAAGCAACTTCACTTCGTGCCATCTCAATGCCGAGAGAATTCATTGTCTCCTTAAAAGCAATACGGTCCTCACCTTTTTCAATGGCATCTACCTGAACACCGATTACTTTTACATTGTATTTATCAAGAACGCCGGCCTGCGCAAGTTCGGAACAAAGGTTCAAGCCGGACTGTCCGCCAAGGTTGGGAAGCAATGCGTCGGGACGTTCCTTCTCAATAATCTGTTCCAATCTCTCTACGTTGAGGGGTTCAATATAAGTTACGTCAGCAGTGGTAGGGTCTGTCATAATTGTCGCAGGGTTTGAATTTACCAGTACAATCTCATATCCCAACTGCTTAAGTGCCTTACATGCCTGTGTTCCCGAATAGTCGAACTCACAAGCCTGTCCGATAATAATAGGACCGGAACCGATAATCAGTACTTTGTGAATGTCATTACGTTTGCCCATAACTTCCTCCTAAAATTTTTCTATTTAAAATTTGATTCTTTTCCCAATGATAATTATTCCCTACCGTTCCAACAATAAGTACATAATTTACAAGGCTCAATGCCTACTGCTTTTATCATATCATCTAAACGATTGTATGACAATGAGGTAAAATTCATCTGCTTGCAGATGCACTGTTCCATTTCCTTATAATTCCTGCTTTCCGGATTACTGTAATCTGCAAGAACCTCCGGTGTTACTTCCTTCTCACGTTCTGCGATGACTCTTCTGGCAATCAAATCCATATCCGAATTGGAGCGCGAGAAATTCAAATACTTACATCCGTGAATAATCGGCGGGCACGCCGGTCTGATATGCACTTCTTTGGCACCGCTGTTAAAAAGAAAATCCGTTGTTTCTCTTAACTGCGTTCCTCTTACAATCGAATCGTCAATCAACAATAATTTTTTGTCCCGGATAAAAGGTTCTACCGGAATCAATTTCATCTTCGCAATCAACTTACGTTGCTCCTGCTTCGTCGGCATAAAAGAACGCGGCCATGTCGGAGTATATTTGATAAAAGGTCTGGCAAAAGGTTTATGTGCTTCGTTGGAATATCCGATAGCATGCGCCAAACCGGAATCGGGCACACCTGCCACCAAATCCACATCCGCCGTATCACGTTGCGCCATATACTTACCGCATCGATTACGCATTTCCTCTACATTCACACCTTCGTAAGATGATGTAGGATAGCCGTAATATACCCATAAAAAGGTACAAATCTTCATTTCGTCCCTTGCAGGCGCCATAACCTTCATTTCGTCCGCTGTAAAATATACAATCTCACCCGGTCCCAATTCCTTATAATCCGTATAACCAAGATGTAAGTATGCAAAATTCTCAAATGACGCACAATAAGAGCCCTGTTTTTTCCCGATTACAATCGGAGTACGGCCATAGCGGTCTCGCATGGCATAAATGCCTTCTTTGGTCATCAAAAGAACGGACATAGCACCATCTATGACTTCCTGCGCATATAACATACCTTCAACAATGGAATCTTTCTGATTAATAAGAGCGGCAACCAGTTCTGTCTGATTGATTTCGCCGCCACTCATCTCAAGAAAATGTGACTTACCGCATTCAAACAGTTCCTCTGCCAGAGAATTAAGATTGTTAACTTTACCTACAGTGGTAATAGCATAATTTCCAAGATGTGAACGAATCAAAAGCGGTTGCGGTTCATGATCTGAAATACAACCGATTCCCAAATGTCCGTCCATTGATGCAAAATCCTTATCAAACTTTGTTCTGAAAGGAGAATTCTCTATATTATGAATCGCACGGTCAAATCCTTTTTCTTCACTGTAAAGAACCATTCCGCCGCGTCTTGTACCAAGATGGGAATGATAATCGATTCCGAAAAACAAATCGAAAATGCAACTTTCTTTTGAAGCTACGCCAAAAAATCCGCCCATTGCTCTTCTCCTTCTTTCTCCATTTAAACATACCTTTATGAAGTATACTTTTTTGCCCCTTTGATGTCAAGACAAAATCGGGGCTTTTTTCACAAAAATCGAAGCCGCTATTATGTTGATTTACATAATTCGGAACATTGTCCGTAAAGTATTTACATTATGTTACCCGCAAAAAAAGTGACAGAGAAATCATTTTGACAACTCTGTCACTTATCAGCCTTTATTGCGCCAGCAATAACATAATTTTATTGGTACGATTTACAAATTTGGTCATGCTCTCCGCATCCAAAGGTGCGTGCTGAAGCAATGCCAAATCATATAACTGTTCGCAAATCAAGGATACATTTTCACCATCCTGATGTTCCAAAACATACTGTACCAACTTGTTATTTGCGTTTAATACCAAAGTCTGTCCTTCTTTTCCAAACATACCCATATCCATGCCGGATGCCGCATACATTCTCATCATATCCTGCATACGACGGCTCTCTTCCGAAAGCGTAATCATAGAAGAGACATCCTTGTTCTTTAACTTTTCCAATTTGATTGACACATTGTCCTGCTTAGTCACTTTTTTGAACAGTTTGGAAAGTTCCTCTTCCTTTGCTTTTAACTCTTCCGCTGCTTTTGCAGAGGTTTTTGCCTTGAACGCATCGGTCAAATCCGCATCAATTCTCTGGAATTTTATTCCTTCGTTCTTAGCCTCCAACTGAGAAATAAAAGGCTGGTCAATGTGATGTGTTAATACAACCGCATCCATTTTGGCCTTGCGGAACATATTGATATACTGGCTCTGCTGAATCGGATCGGTCACATAGTAGATTACTTTTTCTTTCTTTTCTTCGTCTTCTGCTACTGACTCATCCTCTACAATTTCAGCCTCTACCTTTTCGCCGTTTTCATCCACTGCATTCTCATCCTCAACATCCGTAGGTTTAACCTCCAGACACTCGGGTAATGTCATATAGATATCGTCTAAATTCTTAAAAAGAATATAGTCTGTCATCTTCTCACAGAACTTACCGTCTTTTAAACAACCGAATTTGATAAAAGGACTGATGTCATCCCAGTACTTTTCATATTCTTCCTTCTGTGTCTTACACATACCGGAAAGTTTATCCGCCACCTTCTTGGTAATGTAATCAGAGATTTTCTTAACAAAACCGTCATTCTGTAATGCACTTCTGGATACGTTAAGCGGTAAATCGGGACAGTCGATGACCCCTTTTAAAAGCAAAAGGAATTCCGGAATTACTTCCTTAATATTATCGGCTATAAATACCTGGTTGTTGTATAACTTAATCGTTCCTTCAATAGACTCATATTCCGTATTAATCTTAGGGAAATAGAGAATACCTTTTAAATTAAAAGGATAATCCATATTCAAATGAATCCAGAACAAAGGCTCCTTATAATCATTAAATACCTTACGGTAAAATGCCAAATAATCTTCCTTTTCGCATTCGGAAGGATTCTTGGTCCATAAAGGTGTTGTATCATTCAACAGTTCCGGACGCTTGTTAATTTTTAACTTAGTCTCATCCCCGTCTTTTTCAGGCGCAATCGTTTCCACAATCACATCGTTCGGTAATAATTCATCCGCTTTGATTGTCTGGGTGTCTGTAGAATTTGCCTTACTCAGATAAATTTCTGTCGGCATAAAAGAGCAATACTTTTTAATGATTTCTCTTGCACGGTATTCATTACAGAATTCGTAGCAGTCTTCATTCAAATAAAGGGTAATGGTAGTTCCCACGCCTTCTTTGCTTCCGTCTTTCATACTGAATTCGGTACCGCCGTCGCACTCCCAATGAACCGCTTTGGCTCCGTCCTTGTATGATAATGTATCGATAGTCACTTTGTCCGCAACCATAAATGCAGAATAAAATCCAAGACCGAAGTGGCCGATAATCTGATCATCGTTGGTTTTATCCTTATATTTCTCAATAAAGTCCGTTGCGCCGGAAAATGCAATCTGATTGATATATTCTTCCACTTCCGCATCCGTCATACCGAGACCATTGTCTGTAAAAGCCAACGTCTTCGCCTCCGGATTCACAACTACACTGATTTTGGCCTTATAATCATCTTCCAAAGTGTATTCGCCCATCATATCCAGTTTCTTCAACTTGGTGATGGCGTCACATCCGTTGGAAATCAATTCTCTCATAAAAATATCATGGTCCGAATACAACCATTTTTTAATAATCGGAAAAATATTATCGCTATTGATGGATAAACTGCCTGTTCTTGCTGCCATTTTTATCTACTATTCCTTTCTACTCATTCTTGTTTCGTTCTTTTGTATTCTTTTATCTTTGTGCACATGATAAAATTTCTCATCGAATATCATTGTAATCCCGGCAAAACAAAAAGTCAATACAAAATTAGCACTCATTTAGATAGAGTGCTAATAATTCACATATTATTCACTTAATTCCTTTTATCCGGGAAACCGCATTATGCGGCCTCCCTGTCATAGAAAGGGTCGGAAAATACTGAAATATCGTATTTCCCGCTGCGGTCAACTACTGCGACCACCGATTCAAAACCGGTAGCGAACTCTAATCGGTAAGCCTCATCTCTGTAAGAGATGACCACCTCAGAGTTCAACGCCGAAAGAGTCGGAAGCAGATTCTCCAGTGCTTTCTCAATGCGCTGAATCATACGTGCCTCCAGGTCCTCCTGGCGCGCCGGAGACATATCCCGGTAATACAGGCTAAGAGTTGTTTCCAACGCCTGCTGGCGACATACGCTCTTGTGGAAATAACTTCCAATCAACATATAGAGCGCATAAGTGATCTGCTTCTGTTTTTTGTTGGTTTTGTTTGTAAAATTGTACATACGTGTACCTCCATTGAAAAATATTTGGTTTTTAAGGAACAAAAAAACATATATTTGGATAGACTACGGGCGTAGCCTCCAAATATATGTCCTCATATTTTTCAATGTAATCGTAGTATACAGTCCATGCTTTTAAAAAGCAAGTCTTTTATGAAAATTCAACAATACGTTGAATCTTTACCACCTTCTACCATCATTATTCCGCACTTGAAGCAGACTTCCTTTTTATTGATAAAAATATTTTTCATAAATCGAAAAAAAACTGTCTGTGGTAACGGACGGATTGGAAATCAGGGTAATTTCCTCCCATTCTTTCTGATTTAAATTTCCGGTTAAAGTCCCCAAAAATTCTTCATATACCGCCTGAAACGCTGCTTCTTTTTGTTCCCCGAGAATAATAATCTTATTTGCATCCGTTTCTTCCCGGTTAAAGGTATTCACACACTTAATAATGTAATAACCATACTCTGTCTCCACAATTTGGCTAATTTCATCCGTGGCCAAATTAAATGCCGCTTCTTCATACGCAGCAGGCATTTCTCCTTTGCGGAAAGACAAACTGCCGTTTATATCTTCATTATAAGTCAAAACCAACTGTTCAAAATTTTCACCGTCTCGGGCAAGTTGAAGTATCTCTGTCGCACGTTGCAATGCTTCTTCTTTTGCCGCTTCCGAATATGGCGTAACTTTTCCGTTGGTATCAACATGAAACGTACGAATCAAAATATGTGACACCGTAATGGTTCTTGCATCGTCATCACTGATTTCCGGATTTACATCCTGAATCAGATAATGATACACCTTATCTGCCAGGGCATATTCCTCATACATGGCAATAACCAAGTCTTCCGTGACACCGAGAATCTCAATTTCCTCATCACTTAAGGTCTTAAAATATTCCTTGCCGGCCTGTTCCGCTTTATCCCTTTCTTCCTTATTTAGGGATACACCTTCTTCTTCCGCCAAAAGTTTTAATACTTTTACCCTCGAAATGCGGGCAAGCACGGTTTCCTTCAAAGAATCCTGAATGGATACACCATCGGCTTGTGTATTCCAAATTTCTTCACCATAAATGCCTTCGTACACATTCTGCATATTGGTCAGATACAACATCACTTCCGCACGTGTACAGACCTCTGATTCAATTTTAAACATTTCATCTTCCGACAGACCTGTTGTAAGTACTACAGTTTTACCGCTGCATCCCGCAAAAGATAAAACAAAAACCACACTCAACAGACAAAGGGCAAGCCTTGTAAAAGGTGCCCTTTTTGCAGTCTTACTTATTTTATAAAAATTCATTTATATTCTCCGCTTAGATTAAGGGATATTTAGCAGTAAGTTCATCTACAATTGCTCTTGCGTAAGGAACTTTTTCCTCGCCGCCCTTGATAACTGCTGCAATTGCTTCTGCAATCTTGTCCATATCATCTTCCTTCATACCACGGCTGGTAACAGCAGGTGTACCGAGACGAACACCACTGGTTACGAAAGGTGACTTGGGATCATTAGGGATTGTGTTCTTGTTACAGGTAATGTGAGCCTGATCAAGAAGCTTCTCTACTGCCTTACCTGTTAAATCATAGGTTGTAAGGTCAACAAGCATCAAGTGGTTGTCTGTACCGCCTGAAACAATCTTGATATCTCTGCTCATAAGTCCCTTGCAAAGTGCCTGGGCATTCTTCATAATCTGCTGCTGATATGCCTTAAAATCATCGCTTAATGCTTCCTTGAAGCAAACAGCCTTCGCTGCGATTACATGCATCAGGGGACCGCCCTGGATTCCGGGGAAAATAGCCTTGTTGAAGTTATACTTGTCTGCAGCTTCCTGATTTGCAAGAATCATACCGCCACGAGGTCCTCTTAAGGTCTTGTGAGTAGTTGTAGTAACTACATCTGCCCAAGGGAAGGGTGAAGGATGAAGGCCTGCTGCTACAAGACCTGCAATGTGCGCCATATCTACCATAAGCACTGCGCCAACTTCATCTGCTACTTCTCTGAATTTCTTGAAATCAATGGTTCTTGCATATGCACTTGCACCTGCAATAATCATTTTAGGCTTGCATTCCAAAGCAATTTCACGTAATTTATCGTAGTCAATGAAACCATCATCGTTAACACCGTAAGGAACAACATTAAAGTACTTACCTGACATATTAACCGGGCTTCCGTGTGTAAGATGTCCGCCGTGGTCAAGGTTCATACCCATAATGGTATCTCCGGGATTTAAAACAGCAAACTGTACTGCCATGTTAGCCTGTGCACCTGAATGAGGCTGAACATTTGCGTAATCGCAACCGAATACTTCTTTTGCTCTTTCAATTGCAAGATTTTCCACAACGTCTACACAATCACATCCGCCGTAGTATCTCTTTGCGGGGTAACCTTCTGCATACTTGTTGGTAAGTACGCTGCCCATAGCAGCCATAACGGCCTTGCTTACCCAGTTTTCAGATGCAATCAATTCAATGTGACTGTTCTGTCTTTCCTGCTCGTCCACAATTGTCTGGGCGATTTCGGGGTCAACCAATTTGATTTCTTCCAATGAATACATTTTCATTTCCTCCGTAATCTATAAAATAAAATTTTATGTACACATAATCGTTTGCATTATAGCACAGTTTGGTCGAAGGCTCAAGGGGAAAGTAACTTAAAATCAGTAAATATTCTTTTGCTTTTTTATAAAAGAAGAAGTTTAGAACATTCATTACGTTTGTTCTAAACTTCTGACTCTTTTTTACTATTTCATATACTCTTTTACCACCGGCTGAATCTGTTTCCTTGCCAACGCAGACTCAATGGTTGCCGGTATTTCCTCCATATGCGCCACAAGGGATAAGGGTTTCTTAATATAATCATCCTGCCCAAAGGGTACAAAATAAATATTCTTCGTATTCATCAACAAACCAATATTTTTTAAATTCATCCCCAACGCATCATTGGTGGAAACCGCAATAATCAAAGGTTTCTCATTCCGAAGATGTGCTTTAGCCGCCATCAGCACCGGCGTATCCGTAATTCCTGCCGCCAACTTTGCCATGGTATTGCCAGTGCAGGGCGCAATTACCATCACATCCAGATATCCCTTCGGTCCGATGGGCTCCGCTTCCTGAATGGTAAAAATACCCTGGCGTCCGGTAATCTCCTGAACCTTCGCAATAAATTCCCGCGACTTCCAGAAGCGGCTATCCATCTCCGAAACATTCTTGGAAAAGATAGGGTGAATATCCGCACCGGCTTCATTTAATCCCTTCATCACTTCCAATATTCTCGTAAATGTACAAAAAGAGCCCGTCAGGGCGAACCCGATTTTCATATTCTTAAAATCCATATTATTCCCTCCGCCTTTTAACAAAACTGTTTCTAAAACGGCATCTCTTCATACCCGTATCCTTCTGTTTCTTTTAAAATGCTCTCGATTTTTCGTGCCAACAATTCTCCGGAAGTCTTCGGCGCATACCGCCCCGGCAACGACCCGCAGAGTTTAGCGCGAATCCCTTTTTTACTGCAATAGTCAAAATCCACTCCGCCGGGTTTACTGGCAATGTCAATAATACAGCAGTATCGGTTTAAGCGGTCAATCCAATCTCTTGTGATACATAATTCCGGCACGGTATTAAAAATGTAATGATACTTCTCCAAATCCTCCAACGCATCAAATGCCCTAACTGCGTTTCCGAATGTCCAAGCCCTTGACCTTGCTTCTTCCCGTCTTGCCATAACCGTAACATTTGCAGCCATTCCTTTTAACTTATCCGCCAGTACTTCGGCACATCGTCCGTAACCTAACACCAGCACCTGCTGTCCGTGAATCACTTCGTTACTCATAAAAATTGCTTCCGCAATGGCACCTTCTGCCGTGGCTACCGCATTCTGAATGGCAATATCATCCATTTTCATAAAATCATTTACAATTGCCCCTTTTTCTTCCAAAGCCTGACGAAACTCCGGCGGAAACATCCCTCCAAAAACCGGTTGTCCTTTTTCTACAATTTCCAATACTTCTTTTAACGTAACTTTCCGCTGTCCCTCTGTGGCCT
>X409_Impala__coassemble_594_pt1 | contig 12986 bp, 10 predicted proteins | sample X409_Impala__metabat2_low_PE_002 | metagenome-assembled genome bin X409_Impala
TTTCTCCGGCTTCAGCCCGCACTTTTCATAAAACTTCATCGCTCCCTCATTGCAGGACCACACATTTAAAGTGACATTATAAAATTCCCTCTCCTTTGCAAAGGCAATCACATAATCATACAATTGTTTTCCCACATGTTGTCCGCGCAAGTCTTCATCCACGCACAAATCATCGATATATAATGTTTTAACATCCGTTAAAATATTATTATTTACGTACTGCTGATACACACAAAATGCATAACCCATAACCGTTCCGTCTTCATCTGCCGCCACAAAAATGGGTTTTGTGTCATCCGAAATAATAGCGGCTAATTCCTCGTCGGTGTATTTTTTTACATCTGCTTTAAACAAATCCGGTCTGCCGTTATGATGTACCATCAGCACTTGTTTTAAAAGTTTATTGATGCCGGACATATCTTCCGTGCACGCGCGTCTGATTATCATATTCTCTTCCTCTGTTTTTTACATTCTATCTTTTATTCCCGATTCTTCCATGAAAACGAAAACGGCTCCATGCTTCTTTCCAAAATTCCGTTCATATGCGCAATCGACATACCATAATTGGTGATGGGAACATCTCTTTCCATGCAACTTTGAAGCCTTCTCTGCATCATTTGTTCCGTCAGTGTACATCCGCCGCAATGGATTACCATCTTATAGCCATCCAAATCTTCCGGAAAATCATTGCCGGAGCAAAGTGCAATCTCAATCTTTTTCCCGGTGTATTTCCGAATCAACGCAGGAATCTTAACACTTCCGATATCACCGCACTGTCTGTGATGCGTGCAGCCTTCCGCCATAAGAATTTTATCACCGTCACGTAAAGACTCCAATACTTTAGCACCATTTACCAAGGTATCCAAATTTCCTTTGTACCTTGCAAATAAAATAGAAAAGGATGTTAACAAAATATCCTCCGGCACCAGCGGAGATACTTTCCCAAACACCTGCGAATCCGTAATAACCATTTTAGGCTTTGTTCCCAATTTTTCCAACGTCTCCGCAAGTTCCGTATCTTTGCACACTACACTGATTGCGTCCGCATCTAATATATCGCGAATCGTCTGCTGCTGAGGCAAAATCAGTCTCCCTTTCGGCGCTGCTTCGTCAATGGGCACCACAAGTACCACCAAATCGCCCGGCTGCAATAAATCGCCCACGATTTTCCGTTCGGAAAGTTGTTCCCTGCCCAGTTTGGCTATCATTCTTTTTAAAAGCGGAATCTGATAACCGGTCATGGCACTGACATAAATGATATCATCCCTGCCGCTTTGGGCAAACGACATCTCTTCATTTTCATTGCCCTCTTCCAAATCCACCTTATTCAATGCAACAATATACGGAATTTTTAACGCCTCCAGACGTTCCAACAACGCCTCTTCTTCCGCCTGTAATCCAAAAACAACATCGGCCACCACGATTGCAATATTAACCTCTTTGAGAATTGCTTCCGTTTTCTTCACACGAAGCCCGCCAAGACTTCCTTCATCATCGAGCCCCGGCGTATCAATCATCACCACCGGTCCGAGGGGTAAAAGTTCCATCGCTTTACGCACCGGATCCGTTGTGGTTCCCGGCACTTCTGATACCACCGCCAAATCCTGTCCCGTTACTGCATTGAGAAGACTTGACTTTCCGGCATTTCGTTTACCAAAGAAACCGATATGAATACGTTCCGACGACGGTGTTGCATTTAAACTCATGACGTTCTCCTTTTTTAAAATCTGAAATCTCTCGCATTCGATTTTTTAATATCTTCAATGTGCTCTTTGGCAATTTCTTTTGTACGTTCTCTCGGAATCTTCTCCAGTTCCTTTTCAATCAGGGCAAAACCTGTTTCCTTCGTTTCTTCCGAAGCATAATCCACCAGATATTCCGTCAACGTCATCAGCGCGTTGGGATGACAGAAATTAAGAATCTGTCCGCTTTTACAAAAACTCATAAAACGGTCACCGGTACGCCCTTCTCTGTAACAAGCGGTACAGAAGGAAGGAATATGACCATTGTCCATAAGCCATTTTACCACCTCGTCCAGAGTACGCTGATCGGATACATCAAACTGCTCCGAATCATGGGGACGCTCTTCTTCGGTATATCCGCCCACGGAAGTTCTGGAACCGCCGCTAATCTGGGAAATACCTAAGCGAAGTACACGTTCGCGGACTTTCTCATTCTCACGGGTGGAAATAATCATACCTGTGTAAGGCACAGCCAAACGAATACAGGCAATGATTTTTTCAAATTTATCATCTGCCAAAGAGTTATCAAACTCGTCCGGATCAATATCATCGGCGCGCTTCAAACGGGGAACGCTGATGGTGTGGGGACCCACGCCATGCACCGCCTCCAAATGCTCTGCGTGCATAATCAGTCCCGCAAACTCATACTTGTATGTTTCCAAACCGAACAATACACCGAGTCCTACATCATCAATACCGCCTTCCATGGCACGGTCCATGGCCTCGGTATGATAATCATAATCGTGCTTGGGCCCCGTAGGATGCAACTTCAAATAACTTTCCTTGTTGTAAGTTTCCTGGAATAAAATATAGGTTCCGATGCCCGCCTCTTTTAACTTGCGGTAATCCTCAACGGAAGTTGCTGCAATATTTACGTTCACACGGCGGATAGCACCGTTTTTATGATTGATGCTGTAAATCGTCTTAATACATTCCAAAATATATTCAAGCGGATTGTTGACAGGGTCTTCACCTGCTTCAATTGCAAGGCGTTTATGCCCCATATCCTGCAACGCAATTACTTCCGCTTTTACTTCTTCCTGGGTCAGTTTCTTACGGGTAATATGTTTATTCTTAAAATGATACGGGCAATACACACAACCGTTCACGCAATAATTGGACAAATAAAGCGGCGCAAACATAACAATTCGGTTTCCGTAAAATGCCAACTTGATTTCTTCCGCAATTTTATAAATCTCTTCAATCTTCTCAGGGATTTCGCACGCAAGCAAAACCGATGCTTCCCTATGCGTCAACCCCTCGCATACAAGACCGTTCCCTTCCTTCTTCGGACGGGCCTTCTCCAAAATTTCATCAATCAGGGCAACATTGTTTTTATTTGCCTCCGCATACGCGATTGTCTCAAGAATCTCCCCGTCATTGATAAACTCTTCTGCCTTTAATGACTTCGGATTATAAACTGCCATTTGTATTTCCTCGTCTTTCATTTGTTTCTATTTTTATTTCCATTCATCTTGCACAAATCATAAGACCGTTTTCGAAACAGTCTTTGTCTTGCGTTTGACAAAACGTCTTTCGATGTACTTTTCCTTCATTTATCCGCGTACATCCCCTCGGTCCGTCACCACACGATAACCAATCGCGTCCATACGCGCCTTAAGTTCTTCCACGTTCTTTGCCGCCTCACTTCCGCCGTAAGCCTTATGATCATACAATTCATACTTCTGCTTTGCATAAATAGGCGAAAGGTTCGGCATCACTACATTTGCCCCTGCAAGAATCCCTTTCTCGCATCCTTTCTCATCCAGGGTCGCCAAGGCCGTAGTCGCCGGTAAAAGTATATTCGGCTTGATTAATCGGATGATGGATAAAAGATAACAGGTCATCCCAACATCCCCCGCTTTATCTTCCGCAAACTGCGTTGCATGGTGCGGGATAAAAGGACCGATACCGCACATCGCCGGTTGAAACTCTTCCACCCACTTTAAGTCCTTTGCAAGCGTCTCTGTCGTCTGTCCGGGACTTCCTACCATAAAGCCGCAACCGGTCTGATAACCGATATCCTTCAAATCTTTCAACGCCTGTAATCTGTTTTGCAACGTTAATTCCGTCGGGTGCAGACTTGCATAATGTTCTTCATCAGCCGTTTCGTGCCGCAAAAGATAACGGTCCGCGCCCGCCTCAAACAAACGCCGGAAACTTTCTTTTCCGCGCTCGCCAAGCGAAAGCGTCACGGCACAGTCAGGATATATCGCTTTCACTTCTCTAATCAAATCGCACAAGAAATCATCCGTATAAAAAGCATCCTCGCCGCCCTGCATTACAAAAGTACGGAAACCCAAGGCATAGCCTTCTTCGCAACAGGATAAAATCTCTTCCCGGCTCAAACGGTAACGTTCGCAAGCCTTATTACTTCTCCGGATACCGCAATAAAAGCAGTCATTCTTACAGTAGTTACTGATTTCTATCAATCCTCGGACAAAAACTTCCCTGCCGTAGATTTCCTCGCGCGCCTCTCGCGCACGCCCGGCAAGCAGTTCCGCTGCCATTGCATCATATCCGTCAATCAGTTCCGCATATTCTCCAAGCGTAAGACTATGATTCTTACACAACTTATCCGCTATAAAAATCAATCGCTCCTTCATACGCTCTCCATTCTTTTTTATATCATCATAAAATATGGAATCCCTTTAATCACATCCGTTTTGTTTTTTATCAAAGTCAACAATCCGCTCGGGCAAACAGCATTCTTTACTCTCCTGCCACATTACCCACAGCACACCTTCTTTTACGGAAATTTCCGACGTCTGCCCCGTAAATTCATTGCTGACGCCCAAGGCTTTGTTGTTTACAAGCGTTGCATCATCCAGGGCATATTTCAGTCCTTTGATGCAGACCCCCTTCGCCTCCTGCGTTGCCGCAAACACCGAAACCGTTCCGTAATAATCTGCGCCAAATTGCGCAGTTGCACCGGCCAGTGCCGTAATGGTGCAATCCGGGCAGAAGCAATAGACTTCCACACCTTTTTGACTTAAATCCGTCAGCAGTTGAAGGTTCGCCAACGTATGGTCCAAACGCCCGCCGCTGATGCCAAAGAAGTACAGTTTGCAATATCCTTTCTCCAGCGCAATCTCTGCCGCTAGCGCCACATCCGTATCATCTTTTTCTACCGGATGACAAACAATATTATCGCCCTTGGGACGGTACCCCAAGGAATCAAAATCACCCACAATCCATTGAGGATGATAACCTGCTTCTTCAATGTATACCAAGCCGCTGTCTGCCGCAATAATACAATCTTCTTTTCCGGGATAAAAGCGGTCTATGTCAAAATCACCGCCACCCACAATATAACAAATTCCGGTCTGCGTCATCTGTTTATTCCTCCACGCACACTTTTTACACAATCTGCTTTGATACGCAACAGTTCTTCATCGCCGCCTTAATACATAACACAAGAACTGTCCTTACCGTTTTACGCATCTGCGCCCTGAAGGACCTGATTTAACGCATTTAAAACCTTTTTCTTATCAGCACTCCACTCAGGCGCAATCAAAGTCCTTTTATTGCCGTCTCCCGTCAACCGGTGAATCACCAAAGTATCCGGAATTAAGTCCACACACGCTTTGATAATTTGGAGATACTCCTCCATGGTTAGCGTGTTAAATTTTCCTGCCGCATATTCCTTGGCCAAATCCGTTCCTTCTATCACGTGAAGGAGTTGTAATTTAATCCCTTCCGATTTGCTTTCCACTACGTATTGCACGGTTGAAAGCATCTCTTCTTTGGTTTCATCGGGAAGTCCGATAATCACGTGGGTAATGACTTCCACGCCTATAGCATGCAAATCTTTTACTGCCTTATCATAAACTGCCAGCGGATATCCACGGCGAATATACTCTGCAGTCCTTGGATGAATGGTTTGAAGCCCCAGTTCCACCCAGACAGGTTTTATGGCGTTTAATCTTGTCAGCATCCTCAAGATATCTTCCTGCAAACAATCCGGTCTTGTGGCAATGGATATTGCCACCACCTCTTCATCCTGCATTGCTTCCAAGAATTTCGGTTCTAAAAACTCCACACTTCCGTAGGTATTGGTAAAAGATTGAAAATAGGCGATGTATTTGCCGCCCTTATTCTTGGCCGCTACCTTTTCTTTTGCAAGTTTTATCTGTTCTTTAATGGGAAGTATAGCACTCTGCGCAAAATCGCCCGAACCGGTATCTGCGCAAAAAATACAACCACCCACCCCAACCGTTCCGTCACGGTTGGGGCAGGTGCATCCACTACTTAATGCAATTTTATAAACCTTAGTTCCAAATCTCTCTTTGAGATGTTGGTTCAAACTTTTATACATGATAGATATCCGTAAACTCTGCAATTTCTCTGTCTACCGTACAAAGATCTTTGACGTTCAAATCTTCCACATCATAGTGACCTGTAATTCTTGCATATTTCTTCAATCCTTCCGTCATCTTAATCATGTCTTCGGGACGGTTACGGAGTGCAATAACATCAGCACCCATTGCCATAATCTTGGCAAGTTCTTCCGCATCTTTCGCGCCATCCAATGCAATTACGATATCCATATCGGACTGTACCGTATTCAGGTACTTGGTTGCACGATGCAATGCATAGGGAAGAGGTACTACATCAAAATTATTCAAAACCACGTAGTCGGGTTTTGCAAATACACAGAATTCCAAATCTCTTTCAATTCTGGCAGCACCCATCTTAATACCGATGGGGCATCCGTCTGATTCGAGACGCAAGAAGTTTACAACCTGACGTAAATCTTCCTTGGAATTAATGGTCTTCTCAATGCCGTTTCCGTGACCTACGATTACTTCGATGGCATCTGCCTTCTGGTAATCTTCGCTGGTCAAACCGCTGTTGGGAATATACTGAACCATATTGTAATCTCCGGTAGAGAATACCGGGTTATCCAGTACCAAAGGTCTCTCTGAGGCAATACCAAGAACGGTTCTTCCTTCCACCTCAGTACCTTCCGGTAAGGGCATCGGATTTAACTGTGCAGGTACAATGAGAATCTTCTCAAGATGATTACAGTAAGAAACTTTTTCTTCTTCCACGTCATCACACTGTTCTGCCAAAGGAACTTCTTCTTTAAATTCCGCAGGTTCCTGTGCAAACAATTCTTCTGCCAGAGTTGCCTTAAAATCATACTCTTTTGCATCGGCTTTGGTTTCTTCCGCAAAGTCTACAAATACTTCTTCAATATCTTCATCGGTTACTTCTTCGTCAACAACCTCATCCATTGCCTTGGTTACAAAATTCACCCCGGCAACACCTGCACCGGTTGCTACGCCTGCACCTACTACATCATCTAAGAACGACCAACCTTTTACGACCGGTGTTTCTTCCGATGCGTTTTCCGGAGTGGTTTCTGCATCCGTTTCATCCTCTACTGTCTCTTCGACACTCTCTTCCACCGCTTCTTCTGTCACTTCAGCAACTGCCTCTACAGATTCTTCCGCAGTTTCTTCCGTCACTTCTGCAATCTCTTCTGCTGCTTCGCTGACATCTTCCGTTACTTCTTCTGCTACGTTCTCAGACTCTTCTTTTATCTCTTCTTCGAAAGCATCAATATCTTCGAAAATAAACGGTTCGTCATCTTCATCAAACACATCTGCTGCCGCTTCAACAACATCTTCCAAAGCCACATCTTCAACCACTTCCGATGCACTCTCTTCCGCAGCCATTGTCACATTATCAGCAATATTCTCTACTGTTTCATCTGCGAAAACTTCATCGTTCTCCGGCTCTTCCTCATCAAAGAAGAACGGTTCATCCTCCGCAACAACGACATCAACGCCATCTCTTGCAATATCGTCTGCTGCTTCTACGGTTTCTTCTACTGCTTCTTCACAGATGCTGTCTTCTGCCTGTTCCGGTTCCGGCTCTTCATCCCACAACTCAATGGTCTCTGTTCCCTCAGCGCTTACTACTTCCACACGTCCGCCTTCCGGAACATCATCATCAAATACAATAGCATCAATGGCACTGAATACATCTTCTTCCGCAATACCGGAATCTCCGTGACTATGATGTTCTTCGGGCATATCCATCATTGCATCCACAGTCATCTCCGTAAAGAAGTCATCGTCATCTTCATCAAAAATATCTTCAACCGCATCATCTGTCACGGCATCCTCAACAGTTTCTCCTTCAGCCGCTTCTTCAAAAGCAACTTCTGCGCTGCTGTCTTCCATACCGCCTGCGACACTCTCAACTGTCACTTCCGCAACATCCTCTGCTGCCACTTCTTCTGCTGTTTCCATGGCATCCTCTGCAATCGCTTCCTCTGCCGTTTCCATGGCATCCTCTGCAATCGCTTCCTCTGCCGTTTCCATAGCATCCTCCGTAGCAACTTCTTCTGCAGTTTCCGCAAAATCAATTACATCTTCCGCCGCCTCATCGTCACCAAGAATTTCTTCCACGACGGGTTCTTCCGCAGGCATTACCATACCGATATTCTCTGCTTTTACCACGGAATCATTTTTATCATTAAAAGGATCAATCACACGCTGTACGGTTCCTCCGCCTGCATTCCACAACGGCTTAAATGTTTCTTCCTCGTCCTCGGAAATAATATGGGATGCTCCGATAGGTTCTGCGGAAGAGTAGAAACTTTCAATTCTGCTGCTGAAAGCATCCTTTTCTTCATCCTCTTCTTTTATCGGTTCTTCCACAATGGTTGCTGCCATTGTATTGGTATCTTCGTCGGCATTCTCTTCTTCTGCACCGATTACCTTCTCCACACTGCCCATGGCATTGCTGATGGTCCAGCCGGTAGTATTATTGTTCACGGACTCTTCTTTCTTCTCTGCTCCGGCAGATACCGGTGTCCAGAAATCCTGACGTCTTTCTACCACAAAATCAGAAGCCGGAGTTACAACAGACTCTGTTTCTTCCTTCTCAACGACAACCGCTTCCGGTTCCGCTTCCACAAAGAAATCATCCTCTGCTTTCACTTCTTCCTTCACATCCACCATAGGATTGTTGTCCGCATCCAAAGCCACAAAATTTTCTTTGCCCTCATTACAAATCGGACATTCCGATAATTCCTCGAAAGATCTGCTTGCGTGTTGCTCATTATAAATATAACCGCACACTTTACATTCGTATTTTGCCATATGTATCCTCCCTTAATTCGGTAACCCGTTTTTATACCCAAAACATATAAAACAGCATACCATACTATTCGACTTTTTTCAATGAAAAACCACAGGCATTCCAACCTGTGGCATCACATTTTATGCATAAATTATATTATCGCTACGCATTCCCCTGCATAACCTTCCACTCTTTTCCCCTTTTATATCGCATAATAATAAAACAAATCACGTGCGCAAGAAACGTCAAAGTCCAGGACACCGGATAAGAAAGATAAATCGTCTCAATGCAATGGTACTCCGGAATCTGAAAAATCGTGGCAAGCCATACCAGACGAAACGCACAGGCTCCCAGGAGCGATACAATCATCGGAACGATAGAACACCCCATACCGCGCAAGGAACCAACCATAACATCCATCATCCCGCAAAGTGCATACACGCTACAGATATACATCAGACGCACCATTCCGGCCTCAATCACCGCCGGACTGTCCGTATACAGGGATAAAAGCGGTCGTCCGAAGAGCACCACCAGATTTCCCATGATTACGCCGGTCGCAATAACCAATCCCTGGGCAGTGTAAAGAATTTTATTTACACGCTCAAACTTCATGGCACCGATATTCTGGCTGGTAAAAGAAATCGCCGCCTGATACATGGAATTCATTGCCACATACACAAACCCTTCCACACTGCTTGCGGATGAATTACCCGCAATGACCGTTTCTCCGAAAAGATTGACCGAGGACTGGATAAAAACATTGGAAAGCGAAAAAAGTGTTCCTTGAAATCCTGCGGGCAAACCAATCTGCACGATTTTCCAAAACTTATCCGCCTGAATGCGCAACTCTTTTAATTCCAGATGAATGCCACCCTCTTCTTTGATGAGGCAACGCAATACAAGGAATGCGGAAATAAACTGGGAAATCACCGTTGCAAGAGCAACGCCGGCCACATCCATATGAAAACATATTACAAAAAACATATTCAACACGACATTTATCACACCGGCAAACGCAAGATAATAAAGCGGTCTTCTGGTATCTCCCACCGCTCGTAAAATGGAACTGCCGAAATTATAGACCATGGTTGCCGGCATCCCCAGAAAATAAATCCGCAAATACAAAGATGCCAGTTTCAGCACCTCCGGAGGCGTATTCATTTTGCTCATGATAAAAGGCGCTCCCACAAAACCGATGACCGCCAGAATCACACCGCTTACCAGACTCAGCATAATAGATGTATGTACCGTTTCTTTTAATTCCCCCTGCTGGTTTGCACCGTAAAAACGGGCCGTTAACACATTGGAGCCTACTGACAAACCGATAAAAACATTGGTCAAAAGATTAATCAGCGAAGAAGTCGCTCCTACTGCTGCCAGCGAATTGTCTCCCGCGTAATTTCCCACCACAATAATATCCGCTGCATTAAATAACAACTGTAAAATGCCTGAACACATCAACGGCAGGGAAAACAACAACATTTTCTTTAAGATGGAACCGCTGCACATATCCATTTCATATTTTTTACCATGCATAACTTTCACTCTTTTCTGACAAACAATTCTGCAAGAAGTAAAAGTGTACTGCCGAAACCGGCCGTACACTTTTGTAACCCTTCTTTATTCTCTTATTTCTGATGTACAGTGAGGACATCTTGTAGCTTCAATATCAATCTCGCTCTTACAGAACGGACATACCTTTGTGGTCGGTGCTGCAGCTTCTTCCTCTTTCTTGCGACTAAACGCTTTGCTCATGGTGTTAATAGTCTTAATCATAATAAATACCACAACCGCCATAATCAAAAAGTTAATGATTGCGGTAAGAAAACTTCCGTAATTTAACACTGCATCATCTTTTAAAACCAAAACATAACCGGTCAAATCCGTTCCGCCAATCATACCGATTAAAGGATTGATAATGTCATTTACCAACGAATTTACAATACCGGTAAACGCACCACCGATGATAATACCTACTGCCATATCCATTACATTTCCACGGCTGATAAATTCTTTAAATTCTTTTAAAATTTTCATCTTTTTGTTCTCCTTACTCCTCATCTCAATGTATCTTGCCTGCCCAAAACCGGATACCGGTTTCGCCGGCACTTAATATATATCGTCACAAACCAAAAGATATTATACACCCGATAGAAAAAAGTAGCAAATATATTTTTATATTATAAAATACAACTCTGCCTTATCTGCGGACGAACTGCTGTCTCCTACTCTCCCACCAAAGTCACTTCCGTATATTCGTGCCCCGTAAACGGAAGAAACTTCTGCAGCATATCTGCCGTCTTCATGGCAATACTGGAAGTATTCATACAGGGATGACAGCCAAACCATTCCATTTCCAGCAAATCTTTATCAATCAACAGGCGGACCTTTTGCTCCGTATCATACATCAGTCCCAGAACCGTAGCCGAACCCGGAGTTAAATTCAAATACTGCTCCAGTTCTTCCGGTCCTGCAAAAGACAGGCGCGCCGAGTTAATCTGCGCCGATAATTCCTTGGTTTTAAATACCTTATCTCCGGGCATTAACAACAAATAAAAATCCGTCTTCTGGCGATTGCACAAAAACAAATTTTTACAAATATGGGCCTCCAGTGCCTCTCCGATGGCAATACAGTCTTCCATGGTCATGGCAACCTCGTGGTCTGCTCTTTTATAAGGAATCCCCAGCGCATCCAGGGTATCGTATGCTTTTATTTCTTTTTCCGTTCTGCCTGCGGTATCCGCAGGTCTTCCTTCGTAAACATTCATTTTTTCTATTCTCCAATCTGATAAACTGCACCGCTGCACAATGTCCTTAACCGGCTCTCTTCCAACCGTTCCGCAAGCATCTGCATCGCCGGCACACCCGTACAATGTCCGGTCAAAAGAATCTCAATTCCTTCCGCTTTGATAAAATCCGTCAGTTCCCGCACTTCTGTTTCCGTAAACGTACAGATTTCTTCCCCATTTCGTTTGCCTTTCATATGTAATCCGCCTACATAGGCAAAAATGTGCTTACCAGGCAGCGCCGCTTTTACTTCTTTCACAATATTGGGAACGCCGCCGTGGGAACAACTGTTGCAAATCACAAGCCCTTTTTCCGTCTCGAACACTACACTCATTTCATGTGCAAAATCATCCGGCACCCATCCGGCATCACCGGTACGACACAATGCATTTTCACCTTCTTTTGCTTCCCTGTAAAGCCCCGCCTTCTCACCGATTCGGGCAAGTTCCGTTTCCACGGTATTGTGGGGCACAAGATAAATTCCGTCCCCGACCTCCGTCATTTCTTTAAACAAAACAAAACGCTCACTGCAGGTTTTTAACACATCTTCCGGCACACCGATTTCATGCAGAATTCCGCCGGATGCTGACGCATACCGTTTCCGGGCCGGTTCCATGGCATATATCGGTGCTCTTTTATTACGCTCACAAAAAGTGCCAAAACCGCCGGAATGGTCATAGTGTCCATGGGATAAAAATGCCAACTCCACGCCTTCCAAATCCACGCCCATTTCGTCTGCATTTTCAGCAAATGCACATGTACTTCCGGCATCCAATAATACTTTTTTATTTTTATATTCCATATACAGACTCAAACCATGCTCACACTTCAGATTGGAGTCTGTGGTATTTTCAATCAGTACTTTAAGAATCAACGCAATCTTCCCCCATAACTTCATTGATGGTCATATATACTTTCCTATCGCTCTCCGACTTCTTTTTTATCTTATCACAGTTTTCTTGATAAAAGAATGAAAATTTTATGGATTTCCTGATACGGCACGGATATAATGTCAGTAGGCGCTGACATCGGTGACTAAACAGTTATCGTATATTGCATGCGCCCGCAATTGTTTTACAAAGAAGGATACACGAAGATGAAAAATATGACCGACTTGGAACTCTACTACAATAAATTTAACGAAGAAAAACGCTTGAACTCCCGACACGGGCAAGTGGAATTTATCACTTCCATGAAATATATTCATAAGTATATCCCCGGTGACCGCACCCCCTCCGATGTTAAAATTTTGGACATCGGTGCCGGCACCGGACGCTACAGCATTGCACTGGCAGAAGAAGGCTATGACGTGACCGCCGTGGAACTGGTTAAATATAACCTCGGTATTTTAAAACA
>X409_Impala__coassemble_595_pt1 | contig 12958 bp, 12 predicted proteins | sample X409_Impala__metabat2_low_PE_002 | metagenome-assembled genome bin X409_Impala
ATAAGGCATACTATTCCGAATATAAAAATGTTTTTCTGCAGGAAAAAATTATCGGAGAATTTCCTAAGGCGGATTATAAAGCAAACGACCGTATCTCTATTAAGGAAATTAGTGAATGTTCCATGATTCGTAAAGCACGTTCCGCAAATGCAAATGATTGTATTGAAGGAACATATAAAGGTGTGGATTTCTTACGTTACGATATGGAATTATCATATAAAAAACGGGGAAAGGTTTCTAATTGTGTTTTGATTGCCTGTTCAAACCGTACGGAACTTGATAGTGAAGTTCAGGTTGTACAACGTGATTTTAAGATTGGGAATCAGCAGTATGAGAAGCCGGAAGCGTATCAGGAATTCGTCAGTGACGATGAGAAATTTAATAAAGAGTTTGTGGTATATGCGTCAAATCAGGAAACGGCAAAAGGATTTATTGACAATGAACTGATGCGTAAACTCAGAAAATTTTCCGGTGGAGGTCCGATTGCTGCATTTTTTGATAAAAAGAAAGTATATTTGATTATTAAAAGAAAGAAAGATGCAATGGAAGCACCTGTTTATAAAACTGTCAGGGATAACGCATGCAGACGTGAGGCAGAGAAGGAAATCGAAGTAATCAGGAACTGGGTGGAACTTTTGCATGATTGCGTCGTAAAATAAGCGATGCAAAGAACATTATGAAATATGTACTTTTACGATTTGGCTTGGGTGTTTTTGAACTGTTCCGGTAATGCCGGATACACCAGTTTTCTCAAGCCCAGAGATAAGAACATTTTGGCAATGTCCGGAATGATGAAGGGAAGAATACAGATTTGCAGAACCGGAATCATTTCGGATATTTTATTGACATCGGAGTATACCCATATAAACCAAAAAGTGCCAAATGCGTAACAGGTGAGTAATCCAAGTAACATTCCTAAAATCCTGGCATAAAGGCGTCGGCCCAGGCATGTAGTTATAAGCCAATATACGAAAGCCAGAAAGAGAAATCCTACAATATAACCGCCTGTATTACTGAGAAGAACACCTAGTCCGCCACGAAAACCGGAGAATACGGGCACACCGACGGCGCCCAAAAGAATATACAAAAGGACAGAAAAAGTGCCCTTTTTTCCTCCTAACAATTCCAACGTAATAAAAATACCAAGCGTTTGCAGGGTAAATGGTATTATTACGGGAATCGTAATGTAGGAACAAAGGGCAATGATAACGGTAAAAAGTGAGCAATACACCATAGAAAGGACAGATTTGCTTCCGGATTCCTTTTTATGGTTCATATGTATGCTCCTTTCATAATTCTATGGTCTGTTAATTACTGCATCTTCAATCAAACTGATTACTTTATCTACTGCATTTAACTGTGAACTTTGAGACATAGTCTCAATGTAGGCTTTACGATTGCAGTATAATTCATAAACTTTATCAACCAAAGTGTTTTCATCCAAGTCATCCTCATTCAAAACAAGAGAGTAACCTTGTGATTCAAAAGATTTGGCATTGAGTATCTGATCGCCACGACTGCTTGCGGCTGGAAGCGGAATCAGGAGATTGGGCTTCTTTAAAGCGAGGAGTTCACAAATTGCATTGGCTCCGGCACGTGAGATTACAACATCTGCCAAGGACAAAACATCTTTTAATTCACTCTTCAAATATTCAAATTGTGCATATCCTTTTTGATTCAAAAGCAGGTTATCCACACGATCGGTACCGCAAATATGAACGATTTGGAAATCTTCCAATAATTTGGGCAATGCTGCACGTACTGCTTTGTTAATGGCCACAGAGCCGGAACTTCCGCCAATGACCATGATTACAGGAAGATTGGCACTGAATTTACATAAATTCAATGCAGCCACCTTGTCGCCGCGCATTAACTCACTACGGATGGGCGAACCTGTCAAAACCGCTTTTTCTGCCGGAAGATTATTTAATGTTTCCGGGAAGTTACAGCATATTTTGGAGGCTACGGGAATGCATAATTTATTTGCAAGTCCGGGGGTCATATCCGATTCGTGAATAATGCAGGGGATTTTAAGAGATGCTGCCGCACGGACAACCGGTACACTTACAAATCCGCCTTTGGAAAAAACAACATCGGGTTTTAGTTCTTTCAAAATTTTACGGGCATCACCATATCCCTTGACAACACGAAAAGGATCCGATAAATTTTTCAAATCCATATATCTTCTGAGTTTGCCGGTAGATACGCCGTAATACGGAATGTCGAAATCCGTAATCAGTTTCTTTTCAATACCCTCATAAGAACCAATATAATGAATGTCATATCCTAATTCTTTTAACTTGGGTATAAGTGCAATATTCGGGGTTACGTGCCCTGCGGTGCCGCCACCCGTCAGAACGATGCGTTTCATAAAAACATCCTCCAATGTATATGATGTAAAGTACTCTTATAATTATGGTATTTTTAACAATAAAAAATGTTATTGCATTTTACTGTTTATGGAAATGCAATGGAAAAAAACAGGACTTATTGCTTTAATGCCGCCTCCAATGCGTTTGCCAACTGGTCCGGACAGGAAGTGCTTTTGAAACCGCAACGGATGCCGCGGATTTTGGCAATGGCATCGTTGGCATTCATACCTTCTACCAAACGTGCAATACCTTGCAAATTGCCGTGACAACCTCCGGTAAATTGAACTTTGGTTATCATTTCACCGTCTAATTCAATATCAATAGCCTGTGAACAGACTCCTTTGGGAATATATCGCATAATTCGACTCCATTCTTTTTGAAAAATTATATTAAAGAGGATTATAACAGAAATATGCGTCGATTTCTACTCTTTCCTGCAAAATGAAAAAGGATTTTGTCGATAAAAACCCGGGGATAACAACTTGTTTTGAAAAAAAGTTTTTTCTATACTGTTACTATTCCCGAAATTGCAAAAATGAAACGGAGGACAGTATGGAATTATTTGAAAATGATATCTTTTTAAAAGTATCGATTTTTTTAATTACTTTAAGCATAATATGCCAGATTGTGGCAGGGGTACTATATCAGAATATGATTCAGGAAACGGATAACATGTCATCAACGGAAAACAAATTACTGAAGCAATGTAAATTAAAATTTGCCAATTGCTATGAATTGAACGGAAGTGTAGCAAACATCCCGGTCTTTGTGGACAAGTTTATGAACCGTATTAAAATCGGTTTTCTTACGTTACCGGGATTATCCGCATTTGCCGGACAAATGATGCTTCTTGCGGTGTTAATGTGCGGAATAGGTATTTATTGCCGTATCGTTGAAGGATATTTTATTGTGCAACTATTTCCCTATTATATCATCAGTTTATTTGGTCTGTATGCGTATTTCAGTATTTCTTCCCTGGTTGATATAAAAGGAAAAAGAGAAATTCTTAAAACAAATATAATTGATTACCTGGAGAATCATATGACCGGTCGTCTGAAAGTACTGCCTAAGGAACGTAGCACCAGAGAGATTTTACAATCAGAAGCATCGGAACCGGAACTGCCGAAGTTCGGGCGAAAAGAAAAACAGGAGCTGGAACAGTTGTTGCAGGAATTTTTATCTTGAAAAAGGCCCTTATTTTTGCTACACTTTACAAGGAACTTGACATTTTACAAATGTTTCAATAAATAAAGGATAAAAAGGAGAAAATCACATGAGTAAAAAAGTAGCATTTGATTATTCCAAAGCAGCACCCTTTATCAGTGCGAATGAAATGGAACTGATGAAGAAACTTACACTTGACGCAAAAGAATTACTGGTTTCCAAGACCGGTGCAGGAAATGACTTCCTTGGATGGATCAACCTTCCTGTAGATTATGACAAAGAAGAGTTTGCAAGAATTAAGAAGGCAGCAGAGAAGATTCAGAACGATTCAGAAGTTCTCTTGGTTGTTGGTATCGGTGGTTCTTACCTTGGTGCAAGAGCAGCAATCGAATTCTTAAGACACAGCTTTTACAATGTTGTTGATAAGAGCATCCGTAAAACTCCCGAAATTTATTTCGTTGGTAACTCTATCAGTTCTACATACTTAAAGCATTTGATTCAGGTAATCGGCGACAGAGATTTCTCTATCAATATGATTTCTAAGTCAGGTACTACAACAGAACCTGCTATCGCATTCCGTGTATTAAAGAAGATGGCAGAAGAAAAGTACGGTAAGGAAGGCGCAGCTAAGAGAATCTATGCTACCACAGATAAGGCCAGAGGTTCACTCAAGGGCCTTGCTACAGAAGAAGGATACGAAACATTCGTTGTGCCCGATGATATCGGTGGACGTTTCTCAGTTCTTACAGCAGTTGGTTTACTTCCCATCGCAGTAAGCGGTGCTGATATTGACAAGTTAATGGAAGGTGCAGCAAGCGGAAGAGAACGCGCATTAAACAACGCATTCGAAGAAAACGATGCACTCCTTTATGCAGCAGCCCGTAACATCCTTCTTAGAAAAGGAAAACAGATTGAAATTCTTGCTAACTACGAACCCAGCGTACACTTCGTATCTGAATGGTGGAAGCAGTTATACGGCGAGAGTGAAGGTAAGGATCAGAAGGGTATCTTCCCTGCAAGCGTTGACTTAACAACAGACTTGCACTCAATGGGACAGTTTATCCAGGACGGTTCCAGAAATATCTTCGAAACTATTATCAACATCGAAACTTCCAGAGAAGAAATCATTATCGAGGAAGAACCTGTTGATTTGGACGGTTTGAACTACTTAACAGGTAAGACCGTAGATTTCGTAAACAAGAGCGCTATGAACGGAACAATCCTAGCTCATACAGACGGACAGGTTCCTAACTTCTTAGTAAACGTTCCCGAAGTAAACGAATTCTATTTAGGTGAATTATTCTACTTCTTCGAGTTTGCATGTGGTGTGAGCGGATACATCCTTGGTGTAAATCCTTTCAACCAGCCCGGTGTAGAAAGCTACAAGAAGAACATGTTTGCTCTCCTTGGAAAGCCCGGATTCGAAGAGCAGAGAGAAGAACTTCTTAAGAGATTATAATTGAATCAATAAATATAAAGGAAGACATCGCTGTAAGAAATTTCAGCGATGTCTTTTTATGTAACAAAGAGTAACCGAATTAAAAATGTCAAAAATACTTGCGACAAATGTAATACTCGTGTAAAATGCAAACATATGAGAAAAAAATATACATATGAAACATGTATATAGAAAGTGGTGAATTATGAATTATGCAGAGTTAACAGCGTTTATTGTCTACCTATTGCTGGTACTTGCAGTGGGTGTGTTCTTTTTTATAAAAGGGCGCAAAGCTGACGGTGGTGATAAGGATTATTTCCTTGGCGGAAGAAATATGAACGGATGGGTAGCGGCCCTTTCGGCAGGTGCTTCCGACATGAGTGCGTGGGTACTTATGGGTCTTCCCGGTTCCATTTACCTTGCAGGTATGGGACAGGTTTGGATTTCCGTTGGTTTGCTTATTGGTACTATCGCAGCATGGATTTTTGTGGCACCGAGACTTCGAAGATTGTCAATCAAGTCTCAGGACTCCATTACCATTCCGCAGTACTTAACCAACAGATTCCAATCTAAAAACAAGGCATTGCAGATTATTTGTGCAGTTATTTTCGTAGTTGTTTATTGTGTATATGCTGCATCAAGTATTTATGCATGCGGTACTTTGTTTAATACCGTATTCGGCGCAAAGCCTATCTACGCAATGGTAGGTGCGGCGGCAATTATTGTTATCTATACTTTCTTAGGCGGATTCAATGCGGTTTGCTGGACAGACTTCTTCCAGGGTATGCTTATGCTGGCTGCGATTATGGTTGCTCCCATCGTAGCAGTTTTGGCTATGCAGGCTCCGGATTTTGTACCTGCTTATGAAGTAGTAACCGGTGATAATTATTATAATTTATTATCCAGCGGTTCTTTTGATTGGGAGAGTATTTCAGATATTTTAAGCGGCCTCGGTTGGGGTCTCGGATATTTGGGTATGCCCCACATTCTCGTTCGTTATATGTCCATCAAGTCCGAAAAGGAAATGAAGAAATCAAGAGCAATCGGTATCGGCTGGACGACCTTGATTCTGATTATGGCTTCTGTCGTAGGTATTGTAGGACATCATTACATCGGCAGCGGATTGGAAGATAAGAGTATCGTATTCATTACCATGGTTAGAGGCGTATTCCCTGCTTTAATTTCAGGTGTGTTGCTTTCTGCTATCCTTGCAGCATCTATGAGTACAGCTGACTCTCAGTTGCTTGCTTCTTCATCCGCATTTGCATCTGACGTATATAAGCCGGTATTCCGTAAAAATGCGTCCAATAAGGAAATGCTTTGGGCAGGCCGTATTATTGTGATTATAATTGCTGTTGTAGCATTACTGATTGCAATCAATCCGAACTGTGCCGGAATTATGGCATTGGTAGAATGCGCATGGGCAGCTTTTGGTGCAGCGTTTGGTCCCGCAATTATTCTATCACTTTTCTGGAAGAGATTTACCTATAAGGGTGCGATTGCAGGTATCATTTCCGGTTTCGCGGTAGATGCTCTCTGGTATGTATTTTTATCAGGCTCTACCGGATTGTATGAAATCATCCCCGGCTTCATCGTAAGTATGATTGTTGCGGTTGTGGTATCTCTGATTGATAAGGCACCTTCCAAGGAAGTGGTAGAACTCTTTGAAGAAGGTATTAAGCCTACTGTTGATGCAGAGTAAGATTTTTTTAAAAATAGGAATCATTTATAAAGTTTAGAATCATCAAAAATAATATTGAGCCGTCTGTTCAGTGAAGAGCAGACGGCTTTGTTATATAATGTAAAAATTTCGATAGAGTATTGCTAATTATCACACAATTATTGCATTGTAAAAAACAGAGATATATAATGAACTCAATTATCCGTAAAAAGCATTTTTTTCAAACGTATATTGAGTATTTAAGCACAGAAGGAGCCTAACTATGAAGAAAAAGATTTTAGTACCCATCATAATAGTTGCCGTTGCGGTTGTTCTGGCTATAGTTGCGGCAATCATCATACATACAGGCAAGTACGGTCCCAATGCTCCCGTGTTGGAAGTGAAAGAAGAAGTTATGGTAATGGAATACAGTACAGTAACTATTGATGAATTTATTGTCCGCACAGAGAATGTAAGCAGTGTCAGAATCACGGATATGAAAGTGATACAAAATGTCAGCACCGGAGCGTCCGGCATTAGTGAGGACGGACAATCTGTATGGATTGGTGATTGGAGCGAAGTATATACGGTTACCATTGAGGCAACAGGAATCAACGGATGGAGAGTGAGAGAAAAAGTGACGCTTTCTTCTTATCAGGAGCCGCCGGTGTATGCGTCGGAGGAGAATTTAGATACATTATCGCCGGAAGAACTTTTGCTTACGGAACTTGAGGCAATTGAAGGGGATTATACATACGAAGAGACGAAAGAGTTAGAAGAGTACTATTGTGTAGAGAAAACTTTTGGAACGGTGGAGATGCTTTATTTTGAAGACGTCAATTCGTTCTTGGCCGCCTACGGAATGGGTAATATGTTGCCATATTATGAATTTTACGCAGACGGCGAATTGAAGATGACTTTGTACTATAATGAAGAAGAACAACTTGGCTGTGGCGATTACGGCGATGGTTGGGGTTTTTGTTTTCAAGGTGTGAATGAGGCAAATTGGAATGGTCATTTTTGGGGCGATTATATGGAGCCTGTAATTGCCTACAGTAATGAGCGTCCGGAAGATTATGCGGGAGAGCGCACTTATGATGAGGTAAAAGAATACGATGACGCGGGCAGACTTGTGGAATATCGTGTTACCGATATTGCCGATTTGACCGCGGAATGCGTGGATATTGAGAGTTTGCAGGATAGTACTGTTTTGTGGAATGATGCTTTGATTGTAAATTATTCATATCGGGACGACGGAACTTTGGAATACAGAGATTACCATCACAATACATATTTGTTCGGAACGACTGCAAGCACCTTGAAAACCTGGTTCGATGAGCAGGGAAGACCTGTGTATGAACGCGCGTATATCACCCATGGGTCTTTGAATTGGTATTATATTTATGCAGATGATGATGAAATCCCGGAGTATGTATTGGAAACAGATGCCGGAGGCGGAAGTGCAAGCTTTACCAGATTTTATTAAGACAGGATATTGTGGGGGAAATAAAAATGAAGAAAATAATCATACGAATCGCCCTAATCGTAATAGGCATCCTTGGCCTAATCTGGTTCTTAACACCTTTTGCGGTAGGCAGAATTATGAATCTTGGAAACGGTACGGGTGCTATCCTTATGGCACTTATGGTAGGTTATGGCATTTTTATGCCCATCATCCATAAAACCATGAAAAAAGTCTATGCAACCAAAGCCGGTAAAGCAGCCTCCGTAATGATTGCCATTATGGCAGGAGCAATCATTTTACTGGCGGGTGCGGAAACCGCTTTTATGATAAAAGCGGCAACCACGAAGCCTTCCGAAGATGCTACGGTGGTGGTACTTGGGTGTCGTGCCTATGGCAGCAGGCCAAGCATTATGTTGGCGTCAAGACTGGATGCTGCGTATGAATATTTGATGGAGCATCCCGATGCAGTGTGTATTGTTTCCGGCGGACAGGGGCCGGATGAAAGCATGCCGGAAGCGGAGTGTATGTACCTGTATTTGACGGAGAAGGGAATTGCGCCGGAGCGGATTTACAGGGAAGATGCGTCCACGTCAACAAGAGAGAATCTGTTATATTCGCAAGCGATTATTGAGGCGGAAGGATTAAACCCCGAGATTGCCATTGTGACGAACGAGTACCATGAATACCGTGCCGGGATGGTGGCGGATGCCTTGGAGATGGAGCATAGTGCGGTGCCGGCAAGGACACCGTTGTGGCTGTTTCCCACATACTATATTCGTGAGTTGTATGGCATATTGTATGAGTGGGTGCTGTAAATTGGTCCGGAATCGGTATACCTAAAAATTTATACATAGTTAAAATGTTTGGAGGCATCAGTTTTTTGATGCCTTTTATATTGACATGGCGGACTAAGAGATGTAAACTAAATTAGTCCAAAAATATGACTAATTTAGGAGGGTTCCGTGAAGCAATCGTTAGATATTCAAATGAAACCACTAGAACTAATAAAATTTGCGCTTCCCACAATGATTGCGAATCTTTTTATGAGTATTTATATGACGGTAGACGGAATTTTCGTTGCAAATTGTGTAAATACCAATGCGTTGTCAGCGGTAAATATTGTAATGCCTTATGTGATGATTGTGTTGGCACTTGGCACTATGATAGGAACGGGGGGAAGTGCAGTTGTATCCCTGCAGCTTGGGCAGGGCAGGAATGAAGAAGCAAAGCAGAATTTCAGTTTTTTAAGTTTGGTCTGTTTTGTTGCCTGTGTAGCGGTTTCGATTGTTTCACTTATTTTTAGGGAACCGCTTTTAAGAGTACTCGGAGCCAGTGATATAATCTTTGATTACTGTGTGGATTATGCGACTCCATTATTCTTTGTAGCGCCTTTGGCATTGTTGGGAATGGCATTGCAATCCTTTTTTATTGCAGCGGGAAACCGACTTTGGGAATGGCCTTTTCTTTGGCAGGAGGTGTGGCAAATATTTTTCTTGACTGGTTGTTTATTGCTGTGCTTGGTTGGGAAACTACAGGAGCTGCCCTTGCTACCGGCATTGGTTATTCCATTCCGGGAATTGCCGGAATTTTTTACTTTGCAATTGCAAGAAAGGGAACCCTTTATTTTGTAAAGTCAAAATGGAGGGGAGATGTTTTATTTAAAACAATGACAAATGGTTCTTCAGAGATGGTAGCAATGACAGCATCCGGTATTACTACGGTAATTATGAATAACATTGTGATGGGATTTGAAGGCGAGGATGGAGTAGCTGCGATTTCGATTTTGGTATATACTATGTCACTTTTGACCTCTGTTTATATGGGATATGCGCTTGGTGTTGCACCGATTACCAGTTATAATCTGGGGGCCGGACATACGGATAAATTAAAGAAGGAGCACCGTATTAATTTGTGGGTAATCGCTATCAGCTCCGTGGCAATGTATCTGCTGGGACTGATACTTCGTAATACGTTGATTTCTGTTTTTGCGGATGAAGGAACAGCAGTATTTGAACTGGCAGCAGAGGGGTATTGGTTATTCTCAATTGGTTATCTCTATATGGGTTTTAATATGTATTCATCTTCTTTCTTTACCGCACTGGGCGATGGAAAAACATCGGCAATTATATCGTTCTGTCGTGGGTTGCTCTTTTTAACCGTTTCTCTTTATGGAATGTCAGCATTGTTTGGAATCACAGGTCTTTATCTGGCGATGCCGATGGCGGAATTGTTCGGAATCGGACTGACGGTATTTTATTTAAAAAAACTGAAAGGAAAGTATCATTATGCTTAGAGAGCAACTTTCAAAATTTAACAGTATTATGCAGGGAATTGAGAAGTTTTATGAAGACTATGCAAAGTCTGTAGGCTTGACATATATGAGTTTGACAGTATTGGAAATTATTTATTATGCGTCAAAGCCAATTACCCAAAAAGAGATTTGTGAAGAAAGCCATTACATCAAGCAGATGGTAAATACCATTGTGAAAACCTTTTATGAAAATGGATATATAGAGTTTGCTGCAGTTTCGCAGGACAGGAGAAATAAATATGTGCTTTTTACGGAAAGCGGAAAAGCATACGCAGATAAGATTATGAAACCTCTTATGGAAATGGAAGAAAAGGCGATTACTGTTTTGTCTAATCAAGAAAGAGAGGAAATGTTAAATATGCTGGAACGGTGTTATAAGGAGTATCAGAAGCTCAATTGATATGCCTATGCACTTTTGACTTTTTATAGTAAAAGTTGTAAAAATGTTAAACAAATTTTATTGACAAATGCACCCACAAGTGCTTTAATGAATAAAAATAAAATATCTAAACCGTTGAAGCGGAGATAACGGCAATGATGCCTTTACAGAGAGCCTGTGGTGCTGAGAATCAGGTGAGAAACAAGTTGTCAAATGGACCGCTGAGGGCGCAGTCAAATGTAGGAAGCTACAGAGTATTCTGCGACGTGAGGCACACGTTAGTTGCCGGAGATATGTTGGTATCTCAGTAAGGGCACGAGAAATCGTGAAATCAAGGTGGCACCGCGGATAAGAAATATTCGTCCTTGGCAGAAGTGGTATTCTGCCAAGGACTTTTTTATGCACCGAAAACAGTCGTATAAAACCGAAAATCCTTGACCGAAGATACCAAATCGTTTTATAGTAGGAGGTGCGGATATGTTATTGACGAAACGATGGCGTAGCCTGCGAGAATTGAATCGAATAAAGGATGCTTCTACGGAATTCCGATGGCGCAGATAGAATCGTGCGAATAGAAGCAGTTGATGTAAAAATAATAACAGATTTTTAATTTTATAAAAAAGAATTTTATCAGGTTTAGGAGGATACAACCATGATTTATAACAATATTGATTTTGATACTTATTTTAAGCATTATCCCGACGCGGAAGGTTACTACGGAAAGTACGGCGGTGCCTATGTTTCACCTGAATTAAAAAAGGCAATGGCTGATATCAATGAGGCTTATTTTACCATCTGTAAATCAAGCAAGTTCATCAGCGAATTACGTCGTATCCGTAAGGATTTCCAGGGCAGACCTACCCCTATTTCCCATTTGGAAAGATTGTCTGAAAGCCTCGGAAACGGTGTGCAGTTGTATGTAAAAAGAGAGGACTTAAATCACACAGGTGCCCACAAGTTAAACCACTGTATGGGTGAGGCCCTTCTTGCTAAGTTCATGGGTAAGAAGAAAGTCATCGCCGAAACCGGTGCAGGTCAGCACGGTGTTGCCCTTGCAACCGCTGCAGCATACTTCGGTTTGGAATGTGACATCTATATGGGTGCCGTAGATATCAAGAAGCAGGCTCCCAATGTGGCAAGAATGAAAATTCTCGGTGCCAATGTAGTGGAAGTAACTCACGGTCTTGCAACCTTAAAAGAAGCGGTAGACGCGGCTTTTGATGCATATATCAAGGAATACAAGGATGCAATTTATTGTATCGGTTCTGTTTTAGGACCCCATCCTTTTCCTATGATGGTTCGTGATTTCCAGAGCGTAATCGGTGTGGAAGCAAGAGAACAATTTTTGGATATGACCGGTGAATTGCCTGACGCGGTTGTTGCCTGCGTAGGCGGTGGTTCCAACGCTATGGGTATTTTCTCAGGCTTCTTAAACGACCCCGTGGATATTTACGGTGTTGAGCCCCTCGGCCGCGGAGAAAAGCTCGGCGATCATGCTGCAAGCTTAAAGTATGGTACCGAAGGCGTTATGCACGGTTTCAACAGTATCATGTTAAAAGATGAAAACGGCGAGCCCGCTCCCGTATACTCAGTAGCCAGCGGTTTGGATTATCCTTCCTCAGGTCCCGAACATGCATTTTTACATGACTTAGGAAGAGTAAAATACGACGTGGTTGATGACGATGAAACCATCGATGCATTCTTCAAGTTATCCAGAATGGAAGGTATCATTCCTGCCATCGAAAGTTCTCATGCAGTTGCATATGCTATGAAACTTGCGAAGCAGATGGGCAAGGGTTCTATCTTAATTAACCTTTCCGGTCGTGGTGATAAGGATATGGATTATATTATTGAGAATTACGGAATCCGCTAGGAAGTTTAGCGTCGAAGGATGGCGCGATTTAAAGATTTAATAAGAGAATAAAATAAAAAACTGTCGGTTTTGCCAAAGAGTAACACCGGCAGTTTTTTACGAGATGTTGCATATTAGCCCAAAGCGGTAAAAAATTAAAAATGGCGGAGAGAGAAGAAAAATGGAAGTTATGTTGTGAAAAAGATGTCTATTAACTTAGATATCTTTTTTTGTAAAAACTATTGAAATTAATTTTTAATTCACTTAGGCTTATTATAGGACGTCCAAATAATATGATTTTTAGCGCTTTACAGGAG
>X409_Impala__coassemble_597_pt1 | contig 12929 bp, 8 predicted proteins | sample X409_Impala__metabat2_low_PE_002 | metagenome-assembled genome bin X409_Impala
GTGGCCGGCAAACGATGTCCTATTTTGGGTCGTGTTTGTATGGACCAGTGTATGATTGATGTTACCCATTTGCCTGAAATCAAAGAAGGAGAAAAAGTTACGTTGATCGGTCGTGACGGAGCGGAAGAAATTACCGTGGAACAACTTTGTGATGTGTACGGCGGTTTCCGTTACGAAATGATTTGTGATATCGGAAAACGTGTGCCGAAGGAATATTATTTAAACGGCGACCGGATTTATTCCAAGGATTACCACAACGACTTGGCATAATTTTTACAAAAATCAAAAGTTCTTTTGTATACAACCTGACAAAAAGGAAATAGTAGTAAGTAAAGATAAGGAAATGAAGGTGTATGCATGAGACGAGGCGATATTTTTTATGCGGATTTGAGACCGGTGGTAGGTTCGGAACAGGGAGGAATCCGACCGGTATTGATTATTCAGAATGATGTGGGAAACAAACACAGTCCCACGATTATCGTGGCAGCCATTACCAGTAAAATGAACAAAGCCAAATTGCCCACACATATCGAATTGGACTCGACCAAATATCAAATGGTAAAGGATTCGGTAATTTTGCTGGAGCAATTACGGACCATTGATAAAAAAAGACTTCATGAGATGGTTTGCCACTTGGACGAAGAGATTATGGAAAAAGTAAATAAAGCACTTATGATCAGTTTGGAACTCCATACATAAGAGACAAAGTGCTTATACTAACGGAGGAAATTTCATTGATGGACGCGGAAATGACAGGTTTTATTCTGCTGTTTGTTTGTCTGTTGTTGATGGATGCCATGTTTTGTGGGTTTATTGCCATGATACATTCCATTCGGGGAACGGACATTGATAAAAATGAAGAAAAACTGGGCGCGAAACTCGCGGAAAAAATGCGCCATATTGATGACAACGAAATTGCATATGAAAACAGGGCATTGATTGCCATTGTTGTTACAACAGCGATTTTAGGTGCAATCAGTATTCCGAAATTATTGCAATGGTGTTGCGATTTTATTGTAACAAATTATGATAAAATGCCGGAATTTTTACAAGTTGTACCGCAGATACTATTGATTGCTGCTTTTTTTACGGTTGTGATTTTTGTATCGTTCGTACTTATGCTGACGTTTGCGGTTTTGATTCCGAGACGTCTGGTGCGGCATTTATCGATACAAAGAATGGCAGGCTTTGCAACTATGGTTATGGCAGTATCGGTTGTTTTAAAACCGTTAACGGATTTGACGAATCTGTTGGCTAAGGCGATTCTTCGTTTGTTTGGTATAAAAAAGACCGGTAATAAAACAGATGTGACGGAAGAAGAAATCATTTCCATGGTAAATGAAGGTCAGGAACTTGGCGTTTTGGAAGCGGAAGAGGCAGAGATGATTGCCAATATCTTTGAGTATGGGGACAAAGAAGCCAAAGATATTATGACGAACCGCAGTAACATTACTGCGATTGATGTGGAGATGAATCTTCCGGACGCTATTGATTTTATGTTGGAAGAAAAAAACAGCCGTTATCCGGTTTACGAAGAAAATTTGGATCATATTGTCGGCATTTTGCATTTTAAGGATGCAATCCGGTTCCAGAATGTGAATAAAAGGGCCAAGGCTAAACTTTCAGCGTATCCTGAATTGTTAAGAGAAGCGGTTTTTGTACCTGAAACCAAGAATATTGATGATTTATTTCAGGAAATGCAGTCCAAGAAACTTCAGATGGTAATTGTATCCGATGAATACGGACAAACATCAGGTCTTGTGGCGATGGAAGATATTCTGGAAGAAATTGTTGGTAATATTCTGGACGAATATGATGAAGAAGAGGATTACATAGAAGAAAAAGGCGAAAACATCTACGAAATCGATGGTCTGACGCCGCTGGAGGAATTGGAAGAAGAACTTGGGATTACGTTTGATGATGTAAATTTTGAGACCTTAAACGGTTTTATGATATCCCGATTGGAACATATTCCTGAGGAAGATGAATTTTTTGAAACGGATTATGCAGGGTATCATTTTAAGGCGCTAGAAATTGAAAATAAAATTTTCAAGACCGTGTCTGTCATCCGAAACGCGGAATCGGCTGAAACAACGGAAGAAACAGAGGAAGCGGATGCGATAAAATTTGTTGAAGAAAGCGACAAATAATGATACAATATAATTTGATATTTATTTAGATTACACAGGAGGCTATTATGTCAGGACATTCAAAATTTGCGAATATTAAGCATAAAAAGGAAAAGAACGATGCGGCAAAGGGAAAGATTTTTACCATTATCGGTCGTGAAATCGCCGTTGCGGTAAAAGAAGGCGGTCCCGATCCCGCAAACAATTATAAACTTGCTACCGTTATTGCCAAAGCAAAGGCTAACAATATGCCGAATGATACCATTGAAAGAGGAATCAAAAAGGCTTCCGGAGAAGGCAGTAATGTGGTATATGAGCATGTAACATACGAAGGATACGGTCCTAACGGTATTGCAATTATCGTTGAGACTTTGACGGACAACAGAAACAGAACTGCTGCCAATGTCAGAAGTGCTTTTACCAAGGGGAACGGAAACATCGGTACACAGGGTTGCGTATCATTTATGTTTGACGAAAGAGGACAGGTTATCATTGATAAAGAGGAATGCGATATGGATTCCGATGAATTGATGATGTTGGTATTGGATGCAGGAGCGGAAGATTTTAACGAAGAAGATGACAGTTTTGAAATTCTTACCGCGCCTGACGGACTTATGGATGTTACCAAGGTATTAGAGGATGCGGGTATTCCCATGGCGAGTGCGGAAGTTACCATGATTCCCCAGAATTACGTATCATTAACGGATGAAACAGCAGTAAAGAACCTTCAGAAAACCCTGGATTTGTTGGAAGATGATGATGATGTTCAGAACGTTTATACAAACTGGGAAGAAGAATAATTGACGGAACAAGGAGACAGAATATATGAGTAAAAGAAATATTGAGACAACCTGTATTCAGGGCGGCTGGCAGCCTTCCAAAGGTGAGCCCAGAGTGTTGCCTATTTATCAGAGTACCACTTTTAAGTATGATACCTCTGAACAGATGGGTAGATTGTTTGATTTGGAAGATAACGGATATTTTTACACAAGATTACAGAATCCCACAAACGATTATGTGGCAAATAAAATCTGTGAAATGGAAGGCGGCGTTGCTGCAATGCTTACATCTTCCGGACAGGCAGCAAATTTTTATGCCGTGTTTAATATTTGTGAAGCGGGGGATCATATCATTATTTCTTCGGCTCTTTATGGCGGTACATTTAACCTTTTAACAACTACGGTTGCAAAGATGGGTATTGAGACTACCGTTGTGGATCCTGAAATTTCGGAAGAAGAGTTACAGGCTGCAATTAAGCCGAATACCAAGTGTATTTTGGCGGAGTCTGTGTCTAACCCTTCGTTGGTGGTATTGGATTTTGATAAGTTTGTTAAGGTGGCACATTCCAACGGTATTCCCGTGATTGTTGACAACACTTTCCCTACACCCATCAATTGCAGACCTTTTGAATATGGTGTGGATATTGTCACACATTCTACTACAAAATATATGGACGGACATGCCGTGTCTGTCGGCGGAGCAATTGTGGATTCCGGTAATTTTGATTGGATGGCACATGCGGAGAAATTCCCCGGACTTTGTACTCCCGATGAATCATATCACGGAATTACATATGCGGAGAAATTCGGCAAGGGTGCATATATTACCAAAGCAACTGCGCAGTTGATGAGGGATTTGGGCTCTATTCAGTCTCCTCAGAATGCATTTCTTCTGAATTTGGGTCTTGAAACATTACATTTGAGAATGGAAAGACACTGTGCAAACGCCTTAAAAGTTGCGCAATGGCTGAAAGCAAATGAAAATGTGGCATGGGTAAATTATCCCGGTTTGGAAAGCGATAAATACCATGAAAGAGCAAAGAAATACATGCCTAAGGGAACCTGTGGTGTTCTTACCTTTGGTTTAAAGGGCGGAAGAGATGCCAGCGTGAAGTTTATGGACAGCCTTAAGATGATTGCCATTGTAACACACGTTGCAGATGCCCGTTCCTGCGTGCTTCATCCGGCAAGCCATACACATCGTCAGATGAATGACGAGCAGTTACTTGCGGCAGGTGTACAGCCTGATTTGATTCGTTTCTCTGTTGGTATTGAAAATGCAGATGATATTATTGCGGATTTGGCACAGGCAATGGAAGCCATGAACGCATAGAAAGAGTTTAAGTATGGATAAATTGGCGATTGTTGTTCCTTGTTATAACGAAGAAGAAATGCTTCTGATTTCTTCGGAAGCTCTTCGTGGGGAACTGGATAATCTGATACAGAAAAATAAAATATCAAAAGACAGTTTTATCTTGTTTGTAGATGACGGAAGCAAGGATAAAACATGGGAATTGATTGCGTCTGAACATGAAAAGTATCCCAATGTATACGGTTTGAAACTTGCGGGAAACGTAGGGCATCAGTATGCACTGACCGCTGGCCTTTTAACGGCAATGCAGTGTTCGGATGTAACCATATCCATTGATGCGGATTTGCAGGATGATATCGGTGTTTTTGAAGAAATGCTGGATAAATATTATGCAGGTTGCGACATTGTTTACGGCGTTCGTAATAAGCGTAAAACAGATACGTTTTTTAAGCGTACAACAGCGCAGGCGTTTTATAAACTTATGAGCAGCATGGGAGTAAAAACTGTATATAATCATGCGGATTTTCGTTTGATGTCCCAGCGTGCGGTAAAGCATTTCAGTGAATTTAAAGAAAGTAATCTTTTCTTAAGAGGTATGGTTCCTTTGATCGGATATAAAACCGACAGCGTTTACTATGAGCGTAAGGAACGTGTGGCAGGCGAATCCAAATATCCTTTGAAGAAGATGCTTGCACTTGCGATTGAAGGTATTACTTCTTTCAGTGTAAAGCCTATCAGTTTGATTACTGTTATGGGCGGAATTATTATTTTTGGCAGTATATGTGCATTTGTGTATGCACTGATTTCATATTTCTTCGGTAGCGTGGAGCCCGGTTGGACTTCGTTGATGATTTCAATCTGGTTCATTGGTGGTGTGCAGTTGTTGTCTATCGGACTGATTGGACAGTATATCGGAAAGATATACATTGAGGTAAAGCACAGACCACGCTATAACATTGAAACGTTTCTTGGGGGAGAACTGAAAGAATAAAACGAAGGAAAAAACTCACAGGGGAGAGCAGTTCATATGAAATTAACGAAGACATGGCTTAGTTATATCGTTTGGGGATTCTTTTCCGTAATATTTTTTACAAATATCGGTATAGCAGCAATTGAAATCTACATCAAAAATGAAATGTCGGATTTTTTGATGCCTATGCTGATTTTATATGGGGGCACCATTGTCGGTATTTTGTTGTTCATTGGATTATATAAATTGTTTGAAAAATATGTATTACCCAAAATGAGCGATGAAACATCTGTCTTAAAAGGTGTCGGTGAATGGATTGCACTTGCTATGGTTATTTTTGTGGCAAGTGTGGTTCGTGTTATTGCCGTTATTGCGTCAACCGGTCAATTGGAAGGTACAACGGTATTTTATGACTATGCAATCGGACAAGGGAGCAATGAGTTGTTTGCCCTGCATAATAACGGAGCATGTATTTACGGTGGCTTTCTTGGTTTTATCCTGAGTTTTCTCGGCCATATTCCTAATGCTGCGATGGGAGTTCAGGCAGGAATTCAGGTTGTTACGATTGTAATTACATATTTTATGTTAAAAAAATCGCTGGGACGTATGTATGCCTGGATTGCAGTTGTATTGCTGTCATTTTTGCCCGGTAGTTTTATGGCGGTCAGAACCATTACGCCCGATGCGCTTTTTGCAATGTTTTTGGTATTATTTATGTGGGCATTGGTGTCTTTGGGAACGGCAAATCGTGAGCAGAAAGTCAAAGGAAATGTTTATATTCTTCTTTTCATTTTGCTTGGTGTGTTTGCGGCATTTTTGACCTATTATGATATGGTGGGTATTGTTGCTTTTGTTATCGGAATTGTTGCATTGGCACAGTACAAAAATGAAGATGCATGGTTAAAAATCCAGAAACCGTTTTTGCAGATTTTGTTTTATGCGGTTTCTTATGTAGTTGCACTGTTTTTGATGCTTTGGTTTTTGCCGACGGGAGGAGTGGAAGCCGGTCCGGCATCCGTTATGGCATATTTGTCATCTTTTATTCCCGAAGGCGGTTTGAATCTTATGATTATTACCCCGCATAAAGGACAGTGGGATTGTGTTGCAATATTTATTTTTTCCGGTTTATGGTTTGCGGGCTTTTTACGTACAAAAGCAGATAAGGGATTTCCGTACGCATTTTTGATTTTGTTTATTACTGTTACATCTTTTGTCGGTATCGGTTCCGGGGAATATACGTTATTTGCAAGTTTTCTTTGGTGTGTTCTTGCGGCAATCGGTTTGGTTTCCATTAATGATTTCCGTAAAAACGAAAGAGATGTTGCAATTGCCGAAAAAAATAGAGAAACGACAGCAAAACGTAAAGAAGAAAGAGAACGCAGACGGGCGGAAGCCACGGGAGAAAAGAGTATCCGTCTGGATGTTGTTAATCATAAAAAGGCAATGGAAGAACCTGCTTTGGCGGGAAAGAATAAGTACTCCGGAGCGGATGAGTCCCTCTATGAAACACCAAAGAAGAGTTATGGTGTCGGCCGCAGAAATGACACTACGGTTTCAACGGCATCTGCGCCGGTTTATGATAATAACGCAAATGATAATGTCGTAAGAGAAAATGAAATAAAAACATATGATGCCTTAAATACTGTGAATGCAGTCAATATGCAGGAGTCGGTTAATTCTGATATGTCAAATCAGTCTGTTTTTGAAAGTAAGACTGTGGTGAAGAAGGTTGACAGACCGCCTTTAGGTATGCCGACAACTACATATCCGTATCAGAACAATCCGAATGCTGTATATACAACGCCTAGCCGCTCAAGACGTTCGTTCCGTACACCGTCAAAGAGCACTTTTACGCAGGAAGATTTGGAAAGAATCAGCAGATATACGGGCGTAAGTTATATGGCAACGCAGACCGTGCGGCCGAAGGTTGAGGAAACATACCCTGAGATTACAGATACGGTTGAGGAAACAATTGTTGAAACAACTGTTGAAACGGTTGCAGAAACGACCGGAAACAATTTCGGAGACGGTTATATTGAATTAGCGTCAACTACAGGTGTTGCAGCGACAGTTGCGGCTGTATCAGATGCGAATGTAAATAACCAACAGGTTGAAATTGTTGAAAAAACGGAACAGGCTGTAAGTGTTCAAAATAATGAACAAAACGATATGGTTGAAGCGGTGCAATCGGCATATGTTCCGAATGAATCGATAACGGAGACGAAAGAAAGCGTAGTCGTACAGGATGCCATGGAAGAAAAAACTGTTGAGACTGGGGCTTTACAAGAAACGGAAAAAACAGAAGTTTCAAGTGAAGAGGAAGCTTCAAAGTATAAGGTATACAATCCTTCCAGACGACACTTCCGATATCCGTCTAAGAGTACTTTTTCGCCGGAAGAATTGGAACGTATCCGGGAATTTACAGGTATGAATATTCAAGCACCTGTTACAGATAAGCCGGAAGATGCGTTATCGACCGTAAAACAGGATGCAACCGTTGCTGCGTCGGGAACCATTGGACAGCGTAGCGTTGTAAGAACCATTACATCATCCAAACCTGCAGAATCGGATGATGAGACGGTACCTGTGAAACAAATGCCTGAACGGAAACCTAAAATGATTCGTAATCCTCTTCCGGGTCCGAAGCCTCATGTGGCAAGGGAATTGAATTACGATTATGTTCCGAAAGAATCTGAAATGGATTATGATTTGAAAGATTTAAAAGGCAGGGATTATTTCGATATATAGAGTGAGCAAGTATAAAATAAAAAGAATAAAACATACTAAAAAAGAATCCGAAAGGGTTCTTTTTTAATGTTTTTATAATAATAAAAAACGGATTGATGAGAAAAGGAGATTGTATGGCGGAAGAGAATAAAATGGATAATGTAAAAGAATACGGCACCGGACAGTTAAATCAAAACAATAAAAATTATAATATTGAATTGATTTCCATTATCGGAGAAATAGAGGGGCATGATAATTTGAGTGCCGGTTCAAAAACAACGAAGTATGAGCATATTTTACCGAAACTTGCCATGATAGAAGATGCCAAAGATGTAGACGGTGTATTGGTAATACTGCACACTATGGGAGGAGATGTGGAAGCGGGACTTGCGATTGCGGAAATGATTGCGTCTATCAGCAAGCCAAAGGTTTCGTTGGTATTAGGCGGTAGTCACTCGATTGGTGTACCCATTGCTGTCAGCACGGATTATTCATTTATTGTACCTACGGGAACCATGGTGATTCATCCGGTCCGTATGAGCGGTACTGTAATCGGCTCCAGCCAGACTTATGCATATTTCAGGCAAATGCAGAACAGAATTACAGGCTTTGTATCTTCCCACAGCAAAATCACGGAAGCGCGGCTGAATGAGTTAATGATGGAAACGGAACAGTTAACCAAAGATGTGGGCAGTATTTTGGTTGGTCCACAGGCGGTAAAAGAAGGTTTGCTTAATGAAGTAGGCGGAATTTGTCCTGCAATGATGAAATTATATGAACTGATTCAAAAAGGGAAAAACACAATATAATGTTTTTTTGAAAAAACTAATCTACAATATAATGACAAAAGGTTCAAAAAGTGATATACTATACAAGATTGTAATAATATGCCTGTTTTATGCGTATTATCAGATTGATTTTTTGGAGGCAGCAAGATATGGCAGCATCTTCGGGACAGAACGGCTCGAGAAAAACTACAACTTCATCTAACCGTAACGGACGTAACGCAAACAGCGGAAGCAATTCCAGAAGCCGTAGCGGTTCTTCCAATAATCGTAATCGCAGTACTTCGTCTCGGAATGGAGGGAAACGTCAACAGGCGCAACCGGACAATTCCATTATGGATGAGATTATTCTTATTCTGGCGTTCGCGGTTGTTGTCTTTTTGTTTTTATGTACCGTAGGTATTATCGGTACTCCGAAAGGATCGGATGCACTTAATTTTGGCGATTATATTCAGCGGATTATGTTAGGGTTATTTGGCTATACGGCTTATATTGTGCCTGTTGTTGCTTTTTTTACAATGGCATTGGGAATTTCAAACCGAAATAATTTTTTTGTTTGGTTTAAAATCGGTTCGTTGGTTGCACTTGTCCTTGTGGCAGGTGTGCTTATGCATATGATTTCTTATGGTGATTTGGAAACTTTTACCGAAGTAAAGGGATGGCCGAAGGAATTTTACAATGGCCAGAACGGCGGAGGCTTGATTTGGGGTGCCGTTGCATTGGGAATCTGTGCGTTAATCGGCAAAGCAGGAACCGTATTTTTGTTAATTGTCTTAAGTATTATTGCATTGGTATTATTAACCGGTAAGTCTTTTATAAAAGGTGTAAAGCAGGGTAGCAAGAAACTGTATGAGACTACAAAAGAAGAAGGCGGCCGGTTGAAAGAGTTTACGGCAAATGTACGGGAAGATGTTAAAAATACCCGGTTTGAAGATGAATATGATGAAGAGGAACATTTGCTTCGCAGAAATAAAAAAGCCAGCGGAGTTACACTGGACACTGCTTTGACAGGTGGGAAGACTGCAACAAAAGCAGTCGATAAAGAAGAAAAACAAATTTTTGAACAACCGATTTTACCTTTATCCGATCCGGAAGAAGGAAAAGAAGAGAAGGAAATTTCTGTTGTTAAAAAAGAAAGCAGCGATATTCATCAGATTGAATATGTTGGTCAGGGCGAAGAAGATGAAGACTGGATCCGCCCTGTATCCGTACATACCGTACCTCAAACAAGGGATGAAGATGATGATATTGTAAAACCCGTTCGCAGAAAAACCATGGAAGAGATTAAGCCGGTGTCTGAACCTGTTAATGTATCGGTTGAACCGGAAGTTGTTGTGCAGGAAGAAGAAAAGAAACTTGTGAAACCGGTGGCGCATCTTCGGTCTCGGGATAAAAGCGATTGTGATTTTTCTGTTGATTCCGTATTAAAAGAAACGGAAAAAACGAAAGAGAAAAAAGTATATAAATTTCCGCCGATTAATCTATTGAAAAGAGGAGAAGGTGCAAGAAGCGGAAACGATGCGGATGATATGGCAGCAACCGCTAAAAGACTGGAAGAAACACTGGAAACATTCGGTGTGCGTGTGAAAGTAACGGATTACAGTAAAGGTCCTGCTGTTACAAGGTATGAATTACATCCCGAGCAAGGTGTTAAAGTGAGTCGGATTTTATCATTGGCAGATGATATTAAATTGAATCTGGCTGCTTCCGATATCCGTATTGAAGCACCGATTCCCGGGAAAATGGCAGTGGGGATTGAAGTACCCAATAAGAACAGCAGTGCGGTACATCTGCGCGAATTGTTGGATACGAATGAGTTTACTAATTTTCCTTCCAATCTTGCATTTGCGGTCGGTAAAGATATCGGAGGCCAATTGGTAGTGACCGATATTGCCAAAATGCCGCATGTACTGATTGCGGGCGCTACAGGTTCCGGTAAATCCGTATGTATTAATACTTTAATTATGAGTATATTATACAAGGCGCATCCGGACGATGTAAAAATGATTATGATTGACCCTAAAGTGGTTGAATTGAATGTGTATAACGGTATTCCGCATTTGATGATTCCGGTGGTGACCGATCCGAAAAAAGCATCGGCGGCTTTGGCTTGGGGTGTTGCGGAAATGACGGAGCGATATAAGAAGTTTGCGGACGCAGGAGTACGCGATCTGAAAGGATATAATCAAAAAGCGGAAAGCGGAAGTATGGATGAAGCAGGACTTCCCATGAAGAAATTGCCCCAAATTGTCATTATCGTGGATGAGTTGGCGGATTTGATGATGGTAGCGTCCAAAGAAGTGGAAGAATCCATTTGTCGTCTGGCACAACTTGCCCGTGCGGCCGGGATTCATTTAATCATAGCAACACAGAGACCCTCCGTGGATGTTATTACCGGTCTGATTAAGGCTAATATGCCCAGCCGAATTGCATTTAGTGTATCCAGCGGTATTGATTCCAGAACCATTTTGGATACAAACGGTGCGGAAAAACTTTTGGGAAAAGGTGATATGTTATTCTTCCCACAGGGATATTCCAAACCTGCACGTGTACAAGGTGCTTTTGTTTCTGATAAAGAAGTGGCGGATGTAGTTGATTTTATTAAAAATCAATCGATTGCCAATGATTACGGAGAACGTATGGAAGAAGCAATTCTTAGCAGTACGTCATCAGGAGGCAGTGCCATTGCCGGCGGCGGAGATGAATATGATACATATTTTGCAGAAGCAGGGCGTTTTGTGATAGAAAAAGAAAAGGGTTCCATCGGAATGCTTCAGCGTGTGTTTAAAATTGGATTTAACCGTGCAGCACGAATTATGGATCAGTTAGAAGAAGCCGGGGTTGTCGGACCTGAAGAAGGAACAAAACCCAGACGTATTCTTATGTCTATGAATGAATTTGAACAATTTTTACAGGAACGATAAGTGATTCAAAATAAGAAATGAGGTTTGTATGAAGACAGATATTCAAATTGCTCAGGAAGCAAAAATGAAACCGATTACGGAAATTGCCGAACAACTGGGAATCGCGTTTGATGATTTGGAGTTATACGGTAAGTATAAGGCGAAATTATCGGATGAGTATTTGAAGTGTATTCAACGGAATAAAGATGCCAAACTGATATTGGTAACCGCAATTAATCCGACGCCTGCAGGAGAAGGAAAGACAACCACGACCGTTGGTCTGGGTCAGGCGTTTGCAAAATTAAATAAAAAAGCGATTATTGCATTGCGTGAACCTTCGCTGGGACCTTGTTTTGGTATTAAAGGAGGCGCTGCCGGCGGCGGATATGCTCAGGTTGTGCCGATGGAAGATTTGAATCTGCATTTTACGGGAGATTTTCATGCAATTACTTCGGCCAATAATTTGCTTGCCGCAATGATTGACAATCATATTCATCAGGGAAATGAATTAGGCATAGATACAAGACAGATTATTTGGAAGAGATGTCTGGATATGAATGACAGGGCATTGCGCAATGTAGTGGTTGGTCTTGGGAATAAAACGGATGGATTTGTAAGAGAGGACCACTTCGTGATTTCGGTTGCATCTGAAATTATGGCAATTTTCTGTCTTGCGGAAGATATGAATGATTTAAAAGAACGTCTCGGACGCATTGTGGTTGCATACAATTATGCGGGAAAACCGGTAACGGCTAAAGATTTAGGTGCAGTCGGTGCAATGGCAGCGCTTTTGAAAGATGCAATGAAGCCCAATCTTGTACAGACATTGGAACATACGCCTGCGATTGTCCATGGAGGTCCTTTTGCAAATATTGCACATGGATGTAACAGTGTACGTGCAACAAAGGCTGCTATGAAAATGGCTGATTATGTAATTACGGAAGCAGGATTCGGTGCTGATTTGGGTGCTGAAAAATTCCTTGATATTAAGTGCAGAATCGGTGGTTTAAAACCGGATGCCATTGTATTGGTTGCAACCATACGCGCATTAAAGTATAATGGTGGTGTAGCGAAGGCAGATTTGTCGGACGAAAATCTGGATGCGCTTGCCAAAGGTATTGTAAATCTCGAAAAGCATATTGAGAATCTGCAGAAATACAAAGTTCCGGTTGTGGTTACTTTGAATTCGTTCCTAACCGATACAGATGCTGAAACGGAATTTGTCCGTAAATTCTGTGAGGAAAGAAATTGTGATTTCGCTCTTTCCGAAGTTTGGGAAAAAGGCGGCGAAGGCGGTATTGCTTTGGCGGAGGCTGTTCTTGAT
>X409_Impala__coassemble_601_pt1 | contig 12887 bp, 7 predicted proteins | sample X409_Impala__metabat2_low_PE_002 | metagenome-assembled genome bin X409_Impala
TAATCCACTGCCAAAGTGCACTTATTTTTGTGTATAAAACTTTTTATTCTTCCGCTTTTTGAAGTCCCTTGCGGAAACGTAATGTATTCCAAACCATTAATGCAACCCCTGCTGCCACAATAAAAATGGAAATAAACTGCGACGTAGACAATGCTCCCACACTGCCTCTGACGTCATTTCGTAAAAACTCGATTGCAAATCTTCCTACACCGTAAAGTACCAGATATCCCGCGCCAACGTTTCCGTCAACTTTATTTTTACGGGCATATAAAATCAAAGCAAGTGCAATCAAAAAATCTCCCGCCGACATAAACAACTGGGTAGGCAGCAATTTCACACCGGAAGGTGCCATACTTCCCTCCGGGAACATCACCCCAAGGCAAGAATCGGTCTGCCTGCCGTAACAACAGCCGGCCAAAAAACAACCGATACGGCCAAAGCCCTGTGCAAGTGCAATTTCCGGCATTACAAGGTCAAAATACTTTACAAAAGAAATTTTCTTTATCCTGGTATAAATATATCCTGCCAATACACCGGTAATAATTCCGCCGTATACCACGAAACCGGAACTGCCCAATACATCCCAGGGGCTTTCCAGAAACCGTTTCCATTCCACAATCACATAAAGAATTTTACCGCCCAAAAAACCTGCCAGTATTGCATAAATGGCAATATCCAAAATTGCCTCCTGATTCAAGCCTTTCTTTTTGGCCCGATACATACCCAAGAGCACCGCCGCCAAAAAACCGATACCAATCATCAACCCATAGCCGTGAATGGTAACTTTACCGATTGTAAAAATTTCATTATGCATTCTTTCTATCGTCTCCTAACATTAATTCTTCGAACCAGCCATCGCCTTTTTACGATTTTTCTCTTCATACATCTTTTTATCCGTGACGCGAATGCAATCTTCCAGATATGTTTTATGGTCCAGAACAAAAGTATCATAACCGAAACTCATGGACAAATCTGCGTGTTTCTTGTGATTCTTATTATAATCCTCAACATCCGCCTGCACTTTCTTCCAATAATTGGTTGCTTCATTTTCATTCTGTACAATACCCATCACAATAAATTCATCACCGCCGTAACGAATGACATAATGTTTTCCGGCATTTTTCATCAAAATCTCAGCTGCTGCATTGATGATACGGTCACCTTCTTCATGCCCGTATTCATCATTAATATTTTTCAAACCGTCCAAATCCATAAAAGAAATTTGCATCTTACTCTTAGACATCATGGTTTTCATTTTGATTTCCACAAAGAAACGCTCCATACCGAAACGGTTATATGCACCGGTCAATGAATCTTTAATGTACATTTCATCCAAACGGTCCATGGCATTACGCAAAAGATTCTGTCTTCTGATATTCTCAATGGAATGCCCCATGGAAAGCAGCCAATAAGCAAACAACTGATTTCCCATAACATAATCGCTGTCCACAAATACCATATAGCCGTAATTACGCTCCAGGCAATGCACCGGAGAAAAGAAATATAACTTTCCTTTATCCTTATCCATAAACAAATCATCCAGCGCATATTTGGACGCAAAAGACTCTTTGGCTTTAAAGACACCGTTCTGATAAGCAATTAAAACAACACTGTTCTCGCTGTATGCCAACTTTTCATCTTCGCTCATACTTTCCTGAGCCATGGAACTGCTGTCAAAGACATTTTCTATAAAATCTTCATTGGTGCAAAAGTAAAATTCAGGCGGATTCACTAAAGCAATGTATTCTTTCATTGCCGCCAGCCAGCCTTCATAATCCTCTGCCACCATAATGCTTTTTTCCAGGTCGATCATTTCATGTATCATTTTACGATGAAAAACATCTCCGTGCTGTTCCTCTAATATGGTTGTATTCTCATTACGGGAAGAACAACCGCAACTGTCCCCGTAAACCACTTCGTCTGCAAGCAAAGTATCCGTCGGTACCTCTTTTCCTTTTAAAACGTCCAAAAGAATCCTGCAGGCCTGGGCACCCATTTCCTCAAAATTGGTCCGCACCGTAGTCAAGGTAGGATTCACATGCTGTCCTTCAAAGGAATAATCATAACCCGAAACCGCCACATCCTCAGGAATACGGTATCCGTTTCGCTTCAGGCAGTCACACATAGTAAGTGCCATGGTATCATTAGCACATAATATTACTTCCGGAAAAGGAAGTTTGGAACTCATAATTTCTCTTGCGGCCAATTCCGCACCTGTTACATAAAAGTCCCCCTGACTAATACGTTCCGATATAACAGGAATCCCATGCTCGGATAAAACATCCACATACGCCTTGTAGCGTGCTTCCGCATCCGGATTCCCCACTACGCCTTTGACAAAATGCAATCGTTTCATTTGATGATCCACCACATAATGTTCCACCAATTGACGCATAGCCGTATATCCGTCTGTCATAATACTATAACAGTTTTCCATTTTTCCGCCCACACATACAATGGGACAGGTAAGATTATTTAATATTTCATTGATTTTTTTACGGTTAATTTCAATATGTCCGGTATTGGCAAATACAATCACACCATCAAACAAACTCAGATCAGGCAAATTGACAATATTAATTTCTCCGATATTGTGCGGTCCCTTTTCATAGGCACCTATAAACCAACTAAATGCTGCAAGGTTGCAATCATTTGCCTTTCCGAACTGTTCAATCCCCTTTAACATACGCGCCTGAATATCCGAATCTACACCCGTAATCAAAATCGCTATATTCTTATGTTTCCTTTCCATTATGCTTCCCCCTTAAACAAAGTACCCATATAACCGCATTATACCACTCTTGCATCCATTCTTCAAATGCTTTTATAAATGGTCTCTTGATCATATTATTTCGCCGAAAAAAAAGCCAACAGCATCCGTCGGACACTGTTGGCCTGTTTTATCCTGTCAAATTATCTCTGCACACGGCCGGAACCGTCACCTTCTGCAAGTTTCTTTACTTCATCCACGGTTACCATATTAAAGTCACCTTCAATTGTATGCTTCAGGCAACTTGCTGCAACCGCAAATTCAATCTTCTTCTGAGATTCCATATTCTGTAATGACGCATAAATCAAACCTGCACCAAAAGAATCACCGCCGCCTACACGGTCAACTATATGAACATCATAACTCTTGCTGAAGAAGTATTCTCCGTTTTCATAAAGCATTGCAGCCCACTTATTATCGTTAGCGGAAATAGACGTTCTTAAGGTAATTGCAACTGCTTTGAAACCAAAACGTTCCTGCAACTTTGCCGCAACCTCTTTGTAACCTTCGTGATTCACCTTACCGCCGGTTACGTCCGTACCTTCGGAACGGATACCGAATACATCCGATGCATCCTCTTCGTTTGCAATACAAACATCAACATATTTACAAAGTTCACCCATTACGCGACCTGCTTCTTCTTTACTCCAAAGTTTGTTTCTGTAATTCAAGTCGCAACTGATTGTAATATTTCTCTCTTTTGCGGCTTTACATGCTGCCATACAAAGATCTGCCACGTTCTGATTTAATGCCGGTGTAATACCCGTAAAATGGAACCAGTCTGCGCCGTCAAAAATTTTATCCCAATCAAAATCATCTGCACATGCCTCATAAATCGCAGAACCTGCACGGTCATAAATTACTTTCGATGCTCTCTGGCTTGCACCTTTTTCAAGGAAATAAATACCCACTCTGTTGCCGCCACGTGCAATATATGAAGTATCCACACCAAATTTTCTCAAAGAATTCACTGCTGCCTGTCCGATTTCATGTTTGGGAAGTTTGGTTACAAACGCTGCATCCAACCCAAAGTTTGCAAGCGAAACCGCTACGTTCGCCTCGCCGCCGCCGTATGTTGCAAGATACTTTTCTGCCTGCAAAAAGCGGTTATATCCTTCCGGCTCCAATCTCAACATAATTTCACCAAATGTAATAACTTTCATCTTTTAACCCCAACCTTTCTTTGTTGTAAATAAAAATTGTGAATACGTTTTATCTGAAAACAAATCATTCCCGATTGCATTGTAAGAATCGATGCTGGAATGTAAGTGCTTACATTTTGATAATACAATGTATTTTTCCATTCGTCAAGTCAAATTCAATGAAAATCCCTGTTTTTTATTGTTTCCGTTGATTATTAACAAAAGTTTTCCACTTTATCCATATTTTATACAATTTTAGGTCTTGCGAAATTTAACAAAGAAATGTATACTCTTTTTTGAAAGCACTTACATTTTTTGTGCAAATAGGAGACCTTTGTAATTCGCAAACAGTCTGCGCTCCTATTTAAAATGTATACATATGAAATATGTAAAAAGGGAGGCATTATGGGCTTAACAATTTATGATATTTCCGAACGAGCCGGAGTTTCCATCGCTACCGTTTCACGCGTATTAAATAAAAGTGCCAACGTTAGTGATAAAACAAGGCAGAAAGTAATGGACGTGATTGAATCCAGCGGCTACACTCCAAATGTATTTGCAAGGGGACTGGGACTGGATACCATGAAAACCATAGGTATTCTTTGTGCCGATTCCTCGGATTTATATTTGGCAAAAGCGGTATACTATTTAGAACGGTTTTTACGAAAAAATTCTTATGATACCATTCTGTGTTGCACCGGTTTTGAACCGGAACACAAAAAGGACAGTATGGAATTACTTCTGTCCAAGCGTGTAGATGGTGTAATTCTCTGCGGCTCAAATTTTTTGCATGAAAGAGATGCAGATAATGATTATATCCGCCAGGCAGCGGAACAACTGCCGGTTATGATGTTGAATGCCGATTATGACTACAAAAACGTATATTCCTGTTTTTGCGATGACCATCGTTCCATGATAAATGCCACCGGAACCATGATCCGTTCCGGACACAAAGACATTCTTTATTTATACAATTCTCATACTGCCAGCAGTATGCGAAAATTAAGCGGCTTTGTCTCCGGTCTTGAGATGGCGGGGTTACCGGTCCGCAAAGAATATCAGTGTTATTACAGCGGCAGTCACGAAGATTTCGACGAAATGGTTTCTTTTATAAAACAATTGGCCGAAGACGGACGTCGATTTGACGGCATCATTGCCGCGGATGACGCACTCGCTTTGGCTGCCATCAAATATGCGCACAACGCAAACATCTCCATCCCCGATGAACTTTCCATTATCGGATATAATAATTCTTTGCTTGCCAAGTGCAGCGAGCCGGAACTCACCAGCGTGGACAACCAGTTGGAGACCCTTTGCAAAACACTGATTCACACACTGATTAATGTTTTAAACGATGAAAATACCCCTCAAAAATCCATCTTTTACGGTGAATTGATTGAACGGGGTACTACCGAATCTGTCGCGGCTAAAACAGAACTTTAAACAATCACTAATCAATACAACTATTTTTAACTATAACGGAGGTTTCATTATGAAAGCATTTATGGACAAGGACTTTTTACTTTCCAATCCTACCGCAGAAAAACTGTATCATGATTTTGCTGCAAACACACCGGTACTGGACTATCACTGTCACATTAATCCCAAAGAAATCGCAGAAGACCGCAAATTTGATAACATTACCCAGGTTTGGCTGGGCGGCGATCACTATAAATGGCGCTATATGCGTTCCAGCGGAATTGATGAAAAATACATTACCGGTGATGCAAGTGATAAAGAGAAATTCTTAAAATGGGCAGAGGTCCTCGGCAAAGCCATCGGTAACCCGCTTTACCACTGGAGCCATTTGGAATTACAACGCTACTTTAACTTTTATAAACCTTTGAACAAAAATACTGCCGAAGAAGCATGGGAAGTATGCAATGCAGCACTGGCGCAGGATGATATGAGCGTACGTAACATCATCCGCCGTTCCAATGTTACTCTTCTTTGTACTACGGATGACCCCATTGATGATTTACATTATCATAAAGAAATTGCGGAAGATGAAACCTTTGAAGTAAAAGTTCTTCCTGCATGGCGTCCCGACAAAGCAATGAATTTAGAGAAAGAAAACTATCTTGACTATTTAAGTCAATTAGAAGAAGTAAGCGGTGTAACCATCAAAACATTCAAAGATTTAAAGGCTGCACTCTCCAACCGAATGGATTTCTTCGCTTCCATGGGTTGTAATGTATCCGACCACGGTATCGAGTATGTAATGTATCAGCCCGGCACCGAAGAACAGATTGAAAAAATCTTTGCCAAACGTCTTGCCGGTGAAATGCCCAGCCGCGGAGAAGAACTTCGATTTAAAACCGAATTTATGTTATTCGTAAGCCGCGAATATGCAAAACGAAACTGGGTATTGCAACTTCACTACGGTGCCAAACGTGATAATAACACAAAAATGTTTGATATCTTAGGTCCGGATACCGGTTATGACTGTATTAAGAATGAAACTTCTGCTGCAGAATTGGCAGACTTCTTAAATGCACTTGAAATTACCGGAGAACTGCCTAAAACCATCATTTACAGTTTAAATCCTGTAGATAACGCTTACATCGGCACCATTTTAGGATGTTTCCAGAGTTCGGAAGCAGTTGCCAAGATTCAGCAGGGTTCTGCATGGTGGTTTAATGACCATAAGGTTGGCATGCAGGAACAGATGGCCTCACTTGCAAGTTTGGGAAATCTTTCCGGTTTCGTCGGCATGTTAACGGACTCAAGAAGTTTCCTCTCCTATACCCGCCACGAATACTTCCGCAGGATTCTGTGTAACTATTTCGGTACATTGGTAGAAAACGGTGAATATCCCGAAGATTATGATATTTTAGGAGAAATGGTAAAAGATATATCTTACTACAATGCAGTCAGATATTTTCAGTTTCCGCTGTAATGAAAAAACAAAAAACATTTCAGCATACTCAATCATTCCATAAGACAACACTTTTATAACAAACGGAGGTATCCCATGAACAAAATCGTAGAAGAACTCAGTAAAATCGGTATTGTACCCGTAATCGCAATTGATGATGCTGCTGACGCCGTACCTTTGGCCAAAGCATTAATGGCAGGCGGTCTCCCCTGCGCAGAAATTACTTTCAGAACTGCTGCCGCAGAAGAAAGCATTCGCTTGATGTCAGAGGCTTGCCCCGATATGTTAATCGGTGCCGGAACTGTCCTTACCACAGAGCAGGTGGATAAAGCAATCAATGCAGGTTCTAAATTTATCGTAAGCCCCGGTTTAAATCCCGAGGTCGTAAAATATTGTCAGTCAAAAGATGTACCCGTACTTCCCGGTTGTAGCAATCCTTCCGACATTGAAATGGCACTTTCTTTAGGCTTAACAGAAGTAAAATTCTTCCCCGCAGAAGCAGCAGGCGGTCTTAATATGATTAAGGCAATGTCCGCTCCTTACGGTAATGTAAAATTCATGCCTACCGGCGGCATCAATGCTAAGAATCTTACCGATTATCTTGATTTTGATAAAATTCTTGCCTGCGGCGGTACCTATATGGTTACCAAGGATATGATTGCCAACAAAGAATTTGATAAGATTGAACAGATGACCCGTGAAGCGGTAAAAGCAATGTTAGGCTTTGAAATCCGTCACGTTGGCATTAACGCAGAAAACGAAGAAGAAGCCATCGGTATTGCAACCTTGATTGCAAATATGTTCGGCTTCCCCGTAAAGAACGGCAACTCTTCCGTTTTTGCCGGAACTGCCGTAGAAGTAATGAAAGAAAAATACCTCGGAACCCATGGTCACATTGCCATCGGTACCAGATACATCGAACGCGCCATTTATCATCTGGAACGTCAAGGCGTTGTTTTCGATTATGACACCGTTAAAACAAATGCCAAAGGCAAAACGGCAGCAATCTACATGAAAGGTGAATTCGGCGGTTTTGCAATGCATCTTGTACAAAAATAAAGAACTTTTCTTTTGTTAAAAATATTCTGATTTACCAAAAAGAAACAGGTGGTTTAAAACCACCTGTTTCTTACTCTTTATTCACTTTTATTTTTCAACCGCAACAACGAATCATCCTTCCGTATCCGGAGTTTCACTTTCTGCATTTTCTTCACTTTCCTGCATATACGGCGCCGCCATCTGAATCAGTTCCACAGAAGTGTAAATCGGTGCTTCATATAACGCAGAAAACGGTTGCAAATACACTTTATTCTGCTCCAAATCCAAACCTGTCATATACGGAATATGCATGGCAATTTTCATGTTGACAGAGATAATATAGCCGCCCTTTTCCCCTTTTATATACATATTTTGTTTTGCATCTTCTCCCCAGTATCCGCACATGGTATCGCAATCCTCAAAGGTTCCGACTACCCTGCCCAGTACAACATCATATATCACAAAATCGCCATTCCAATAACTTGCAAAAACATACTTATTATCCGGGTCAAAAAACAATGTTCGTACGAACTCAGCCCGTTCCAATCCATATTCCTTCGCATATTTTTGAGCTGTTTCATCATAATGACAAATAGGTTGTGCAATCTCTTTCATATCTGATACTGCTACGCCTTCTGCCGGTTCTGCTTTGTATACCGTAATCCGGTTGCTTTGTTCCGGCAAAACAACCACTCCGGCTTCCGTTAAAAGATAATCCAAATTCTCTTTTGTCTTACAATCAAACGAACTCGTCATATAAAAATCAAAGTTTACGCCGGCTGTTAAGGCGACTACGGTTCCGTCTGCACAATAAAATCTGAAACTGTTATCCTCCCGTGATTTAAAGGCTGCCACCGGTTTAGAATTTAACGGCATTTCATATCTGCTCTCTCCGGTTTTCATATCAATGGTTTGTGCATTGTATTTGGTAAGCAGTAACAGTTCCTCCTTCTTCTCACAGGCAGGCAGGGTCATTATTTCACCTATACATCCTATCTGACTGTTTTCCCATATAATTTGTCCTGTTATAATATCGATTCCGTAAACCAGGCAGGTATTTGTCTGTAATTCATCTTCATAGCGGGTTGCTAGAACATAAGCGGTATTGTCAACCACTGCTATCTTTTCAACTTGCGCATCTTCCAATACAAGGGATGCTGTTTCCTGCATGGTTTTACAATCAATGAAATGAACCCGACTATTCATATTAGTGTCAACCGGATATGCATATGCTAATATTCCCTCAGACTGCATCCAACCGATTCCTGCAGAATTCCAAAAGTCTGTAGTTCTTCCCATATATTCCAAAGTCGTTCCGTCGTATATTGTATATTCGTATTCATAATCTATTACGGCAAAATATTTCCCTTCTTCATCCGCAATCAATCCGCTTGCAACGACATCCTTTAATTCTTTTTGGACAGTACGCGTTTCCACATTGAAAACAGTAATACAATAAGATGAATTTAAATATACAAAACATTGATTCGGGAGAAAAGCATAGCCACCTTCAGCAGAAACAAAGTGTTCATCCCTATTCAACTCCAATATCATTTCTTTTGATTTTAAATCATACAACGTAGCAGTTCCGCTGTCATCCAAAAGAAGTACTGTATTTCTGTCCGGGGCTACATCCATATGGCTAATGACACCCATAGTTTCAATCTGATATCGCGGCTCATAAATTTCTCCGGTTTCATATACCCCGAGACATTCCGCCAATGCATACTGTGCCTCTTCGGTATACGGCATTGTCATACCGTCATATTGGGTACTTGCCCAAACGGCATACTGAATGGCAGTCACCCTGTCACCTTTTTCCAGATACGTCAACGCTTTATCCGCCATGTTCACAGCCTGTTCGGCTTTCATCATTTCGTTTTGCATATAAGTATGATCTGATAAGCCCTGTATCACTTTATTTTGATGATTCATCTGTAATGCAACACCGACAGATACCAACGATACCAGAAGACAAACGATTGCACCCAAAGACATATAACGCATTTTCCGTTTGTGTTCCTGCTCTTTATGACGCTGACGCAAATCATCAAAATTCATATGAAACATAGCCGCCAAAATACGAAGAAGTTCTGCCTTCATATTTTTCAGAATTTCTTTTTTATTTTTACCGCGGATGTCTGCGGCAAGAGGTTCCACGGGAACTTTCACCTCTTCCTTACTGCCGTCCGCTTTCGTTATCACTTCCGTCTTAAATAAAAGTTCTTCCGGAAAAGATTCTGCCGGTTCTCCTTCAATTAAAACCGCCAATACTCTCTCCCTGCCGTGCAAACCGATAAAGGTCTCGATTTCTTTTTTACACCAAACGGACTCCCTTAATCGCGGAGAGCAGATTACAATCAGCCAGTCACTGTTATGTAATGCCAGCATAATCGGATCGTTTAGATTACTGGTCAGCGGAAGTTCTTCTTTATCGCGGAATACTCTTTCAATCTTATTCTTCATCCCCTGACGCTTCTTCGCCACGTCAGCCGGCATACAATATGCTTCCAACTGTTTATGAAGGTTCTCTGCTACAAACTTATCCAAATCCGTATGTCTGTAACTGATAAACGCATCATAATGCAAAACATCCGGGGTTAACGTTTTTATGTTATTTTGTTCCTTTTTTTCCTTTACTGCTTCTTCCATTTTTTCTCCCCTTTTATCAGCGTAACACCGATAAACTCTTTTCAATCATTACCGTTGTGCTGCAATTTCCAACAACTCCTCTGTTGTGTACAGCGGTGCTTCATAATTATTTGCATTCCAACTCAAATAGACTTTTTGGTTCTCCATATCCACATCTTTGGCATGTTCAATCCACATAACAGGATGCATATCTTCGTTTAAGACATATATGCCGTAAACTCCCGCCAAATATGTATATCCGTCACAATCCGTACCTAAACAAAGTTCTGTATCATAAGCGGAATCCATGCCGTAAATCACCTCGGATGCATTCACATCATAGACAACCAAACCGCCGTCCTTATAAGTAACAAAACAATATTTCTGATCGGGACTGAAATACAAATGTTTTAAATACTCGGCATCTTCCAAACCATACGATGCCGCAATTTTCTCCGCTTCGGATTCTGACAATGCCTCCGTTCGCGCGGGCAACATAATCTCCCGATCAATTTCCCGGATTCCGGGACCTTTTTCATTGGTATATACGGTAAGCATCTTTGCGTTCGTTTCCGCAACGGCAATCCCCTGCGCGGTATAAAAAATATGCGAATTATTGGTTGACTTACATGCAAACCGATAACTCATATCTATCGTCATATTTAAATCGCCGCCGACATAAATCAGTTCCCCGTTTGCTAACAGAATCATAAAATCATCGGGGTCTGAATATACCACCGTGTCAACAACCTCTGCATTGATAAAAGATGTAAAAGAAATCTCTCCGGTTTGCATATTGATTCTGCTGACACTTTCATCTGTTGCAAAAAGCAGTTCGCTGCCGCTCTCACCGACCGGTATCGCAATTTCATCTGCCCGGACATCCTCTTCCACTGCGGTCTCCCAGATTTTTTTACCATTTTGAATATCTATCGCTGTGGCAAAGGCGGCAACTTCGGTATACTTATTCTCAAATTCGCCCAACGCTGCATAGGCTACGCCATCTTTTATGATGATATCTTTTACTTTTTTATTTCCCAAGTCTCGGGAAGAAATAAGTTCCGTTGTTTTTAAGTCCGCAAAATGCAAATTATATTCTTCCTGTGCACTTCTGTACCCGTACGCCATAATACCATCCGGTGAAATATAAGGAATACTCATATACAAATCACCCTGTCCGTCCGAAATAACACCGGTTTCTTCGTAAGTTACTCCGTCCAATATCACATAGGTGTCATCTGTTTGCTGTGCCACCAGATAGTTTCCTTCGGCATCCGAAGACAATGCCTTGGTTGATTTTAATTCAATTTCTTTTACGGTTTCTTTTGTTTCCAAATTCAGGACACATATTACATTATTGGAATTAATGTACGCAAATCTGTCATTCCCAAGAAACGTGAAACCGTAAGAATTTCCGGAACCATACAACTGCAAAGCAATTACCGTTACCAACTGCTGTTTCTTTAAATCAAAGAGGGTAATCGTTTTGGTGTCATCCAGAATTGCCAGTATCTCTTCATTCGGTGATTGCTTGATTTCCTGAATACGGCCTCTTACTTCAACCTGATATTCCGGTCTTGCCGTAACCCCAATATCATATGCACGTACACTTTCACATAAAATATACCGGCCTTCCGGGGTATAAGGCATCTTGACACCATCACTTTCCGTTAAGGCTTCTACCGCAGTAGCAATCGCCTGCTGACGATTTCCCTCTTCCAAATATCGTTCCGCTTCTTCCGCCAATGACAAAGCCTGCTTCAGTGCCAACTCATGATTTTGTTGCAGAATCTGCTCTGCGTTGGCTTGCAGTTGGGCAGACAATACTTCCAACTCTTTGTTTTGATTATATATACGTAAAGCCATAAAAGTACTGACAAGTCCCACAACAAAAAAGATTGCGCCGATTATAACGGATAACCGGAGTGTCCGACGCAGTTTTTGTTCCCGATGACGTTGACGGATATCATCAAAATCTACATGAAACATTCCGGCACACAAACGTTGTACTTCTTGCGGAATCCGTTTCTTAATCTCACGTTTGGTTTTGCCGCGTACGTCTGCCGCAAAATGCTCTCTGGGAACTTTTACCTCTTCTATACGGCCGTCTTCCGTTTCTTTTTTTTCAATCTCAAATAACAATGCTTCCGGAAAAGACTCCGAAGGTTCTCCTTCCACCAGAACCGCCATAATATTCTCATGCCCGCGCAAAGCAAGAAATGTCTCTACTTCTTTTTTACACCATACGGAATTTCGAAGCCTCGGCGAACAAATCACTATCAGGTATTCACTGTCCTGCAACGCTGCCATAATCGTGTCGTTCATATCACTGGTTGACGGCAGTTCCTCTATGTCACGAAACACCCTCTCAATACGGTTTTTCTTGCCGGGACGCTTCCTGGCCAAAGCCTTGGGCAGACGAAATTTT
>X409_Impala__coassemble_607_pt1 | contig 12705 bp, 12 predicted proteins | sample X409_Impala__metabat2_low_PE_002 | metagenome-assembled genome bin X409_Impala
TTATCAGTCCTTTCGTTTGAATTGGAGGTAAAAAGCCCATGGGCTTATTTTGGACTTGAAAAACTTTCGAAATAGATATAATAATCACAAAATGTACCATTATACAAAATAAAATATCAATAGAAATATTCAAAACAATACAAGTTGTGATATTAACAGTTGTATTGCTACTATCATCGAATAATTGTAAATAATACAATAAATTCAAGGCTTCCAGAGAAATCTGGAAGCCTTTTTATGTGCGAAGAAATAGCGAACGAAGATAAAGAACACATATTGGGATGTGGCAAAAACTATCTGGGTTCTGTTTCGGCTGTAAAATACATACTCATTAAAATTTAGGGGGATGATATTTAATGTCGTAATGCCGGGAGGCAGAGAAATTCGTTATAAATTATTTTAAAACGAATAAGATTTGTATTAAAGCGAATAATAATTGACAAAATGAGAATAAGACAATAAACTAATAATAGTAGGAGGTCTTGGCTTATGAAATTTAATTCGGATAAGAAGAAGTCAATTATTATTTACTTATTAGAAAAGATAGCCCAAAAAGATGATGGTATTTCGAAGTCTGTTTCTGAGGCATTTTCCGTAAATCAAAATACCATTCATACTTATATTAATGAATTAGTTGATGAAAACATTATTAGAAGAATTAAACGCGGACAATATGAACTGGTAAAAGATGTGCATAAATTTGAGTTGAAACGCGAAAATGGCGATTTAGATACAGATACCTATGCATATTATCATTGTCTCGAAGAATATATATCTCATTTTGATGAAAATGTACAAGCTATATGGAGTTATACTTTTAGCGAGATGATTAATAATGTTATGGATCATTCGGCCGCAAGTGATGTAGAGATTATTGTTGAGCAAGATTATTTGAATACGAGTGTAGTGATATATGATAATGGAATTGGAATTTTTAAGAAAATTAAAGAGCATTTTAAATTTTCATCACTTGATGAAGCGATTTGTGAATTGTTTAAAGGTAAGTTGACTACAGATTCAGAAAATCATTCCGGAGAGGGTATTTTTTTTAGTTCTAAAATGATGGATGATTTCTTTATTGTCTCAAGCGGAAAAATTTTTACCAATAACAAATATGATAATAGTAAAATCATTAGCATCGCATCAGAAAATATAAAAGGAACATGTGTTATTATGAGTTTGTCAAATTATACACATAAGAAGCCGCATGAAGTTTTTGATTTATATGCGAATGTTGATGGTGGGTTTATTAAGACTAAAATCCCAATGAAAAATATATTTGATACATCGCCGGTTTCAAGGTCTCAAGCAAAAAGAGTTTGTAATAGACTTGAAAAATTTAAAGAGGTTGTTATAGATTTTGAAGGAGTACAGTGGATGGGACAAGGTTTTGCTCACCAATTATTTGTTATATTTGCCAGAGAACATTTGGATATTCAAATAGTGCCAATTAATATGAATGAGGACATTACAAAAATGTATAACCATGTTATTACATCATAGAAATTCGCTTTAAACAAAAAGAAATTCGTTTTGAAATATTTTAAAGCGAATTTCTTTTTTTGTGGGGGATGAAAATTCTCCATGCATTCATATGACCTATAAAAGAATAATAGTATTATTTTGAAATGTATATTTTGCTTAAGGAAGTTGGATGTGTCCGGCTTCCTTTTTTAATTCTTTAAGCAAAGAAACACATAAGAGAGACTTGTGTGTATCTTTACTTTTATTTTATCACACCACTTGACAAATATATCAACCCGATATATTATAAACATATCAACCTGATACATCATACATCTTTTAAGGAGCACTCCCAAATGGCTAACACGAAGAAAATGGATTATGTCCTGCTGGGTTTATTAAGCCACGAACCCATGACGGGATATGAAATGAAGAAGCGGCTGGATACGACCCTTCGCTTTTTCTGGGGCGGTAGTTACGGCAGCATCTATCCGACCTTAAATCAACTGGAGAAAGAAGGGAAAGTCACCAAGGAAGACACCAGTTCCAACGGTCGTGAAAAACTTTCCTATTCCATTACGGATAGCGGAAAGGATGCGCTCAAAGAGTGGCTTGCAAAGCCTGTGGAGAAGGACGAACTTCGCTATGAAACCCTTTTAAAACTTTTTTTCGGTAACGAAAACGGTATGGCTGGCACAATGGAGCATATTGAGCGTTTCGAAGAAAAGTGCAAAAGTGAATTAGTCGTTCTAAACTTATTTGCAGAGAATCTTTCGCAGTATTTGGAAGATGATACACATAAGCATTACTATTTAACTGTTAAATTCGGCATTAAGACTTATGAGTCCTATCTGGAGTGGTGCCGGGAAGCAAAAGAACAAATAAAGGAGTGGCAGAAATGAAAACAGCAATCGTATATTACTCATTGGAAGGCAACACAAAGTATACAGCAGATAAAATCGCAGACATTTTAAAAGCATCCTGCGAGGTAGACGTTATCCGTATCGAGCCTGAAAAGTCATATCCCGATAAGGGTTTTAAGAAGTTTTTCTGGGGCGGGAAAAGTGCCGTCATGGCAGAGACACCGACATTAAAGCCCTACGAATTTGATGTTACACAATACGACAGAATCATCTTTGGCACTCCGGTTTGGGCAAGTACTTTTACACCGCCCATCAGAACGTTTATCAATGAGAATCCTGCGGTAAAAGAAAAGCAAATCGCGGTATTTACCTGTTTTAGCGGCGGCGGTGCGGACAAGGCGCTTAAGAAGTTACTGGCATTTTTGGAAGTCGAGAAGTTCGAGGCTGAGTTGATACTCGTAGATCCGAAGGATAATGTGAAGGAAGAAGACGATTCACTGATTGCGGAGTTTTGCAACAAGTTAAAGTAAAATAGTATCAACTTCGGAACCCATAAGAAGTTGAATCAGGCGTTTGCTGAAGAACGCGAGAAATAAAAGATGTTACAAAATAAAAAAGACTTTGTTTGAGCGATATATCTCTGTAAGAGAAGGGGTAAATCGCAGGAACAAAGTCTTTTTAAATTTCAAAATTGCGTTTGTTTTATTTCTCTTTTTCTAAGAAATTATAAACCAAAGCAGCCAGTGCCGCACCAACCAAAGGACCTACGATGAACACCCAAACGCAAGCGATGGGAGCGGTATTTCCTGCGATTGCTGCAACGATAGCGGGGCCGATACTTCTTGCAGGGTTTACGGATGTACCTGTCAAACCGATACCAAGGATATGTACCAAAGTAAGTGTAAGACCAATAATCAAACCGCCGAAAGAACCATGTCCGCCTTTTTTGCTGGTCACGCCTAAAATAGTCATTACAAAGATAAAAGTTAAAACAACTTCTACCAGTAAGCCTGCAACGATGCTGCCGTTTACGCCGTCAAGACCGTTTGAACCGAAGCCGCCTGTCATGTCGGTTACACCGCCGAGACCGAAGATTGCGGCAAGAATTCCTGCGCCTGCCAGTGCGCCTAAGCACTGTGCACAAACATAACCGAAGAACTCTTTTACGGTCATACCTTTGCTCATCAGTACGCCCAATGAAACTGCGGGATTGATGTGGCAACCTGAAATGTTACCTACGCAGTAAGCCATACCAACGATGACAAGACCGAATGCCAATGCGGTTAAAATGTAGCCGCAACCCTGTGCAGCGTTGCATCCAACCAACATTGCAGTGCCGCAGCCTAATGTGACAAGCACTGCTGTGCCGATAAATTCAGCAATCAGTTTTTTCATGCAAATAACCTCCTTGTTTTAATGTACAGAAAAATCACTAAAAAAGGTATCGGCCGCGATGCGAAAAATATGAAGAGCAAACCGAATATTTTTATAATATTATTTCTGTCATTATTTCGGAAATAGTACTTGCATATTCCCATAAAAGTAATAAAATAGAATTAATATGAGTACGACAAAAACTGACCAAAAAGGACAAAAGAATACAGCAAACAGCAAGCCCGGATTTTTCTATAAATGTGTGGCGCATGCTTTGGGATACGGCTTCTTTGCAACGATTCATCTTCTGCGTCTGCCTTATTTTACATTAAAGAAAAAGGCGGTCACTAATCGTGAAATCAATCAGAGCAAGAATCTTACTTTCCCGTTAAACGGCCAGGCAATGGGCGACTTGAAGGAACTGCGCCTCGGCAGTTGCAGATTTTCGCACAGCGGTTGCGGAGCCATTGCCACATTTAATGCCATGAGTGTGTTGGGATTAGAACCTAAGATGGAAGATATTGTGGATTTTTATGAGCACAACGGTTTGATTTTGAATGCAGCGATGGGAGTGAATCCTTCAGCGGTTAAGAAATATCTTAAATCCAAAGGATTGCAGTGGAAGTTTTATTCCAAATCCAAAGACTGGGATGCCTGCCTTGGCAAAGACCAGATTGCCATCCTTTTATACTGGTGGGTAAACCGGAAAGGATGCGGTGCGCATTATGTTTCCGTTGAGCGGACCGATGAAGGAATCAACGTTTACAATGAATACGGTAATCGTGATTACACGCATAAGTACAAAGATATGCAAACATTTTTGGATGAAGGCCAGTACAAAAGGGTCGTATCCATGTTTGTTATCGATAAATAAGGAATTTAAGACTACTTTATAAAAAACAGGAGGGTTACAATTATGGGTAAATTCGTAGTCAAAGAAACAAACACAGGGGTTAAATTTGATTTAAAGGCAGGAAACGGCGAAGTAATCGCAACTTCAGAAGTTTATTCTTCCAAGGCAGCATGCTTAAAGGGTATCGCAAGTGTTCAGAAGAACGCACCCGTTGCTGCAATTGAAGACCAGACAGAAGAAGGCTATGCAACTGCTAAGAATCCTAAGTTTGAAGTTTATACAGACAAGAAAGGTGAAACACGTTTCCGCTTGAAAGCAACCAACGGACAGATTATCGCTACCGGTGAAGGTTATACAACCAAGGCAGCATGCTTAAAGGGCATTGCCAGCGTTCAGAAAAACGCCGCAGATGCAAAGGTAGAATAAGAACAGAAATGATAAGGACTGTTCTCTGGCGGGAGCAGTCCTTTTTTATCCGTTACGGATAATGATATGACATATTTTGTCATATCATATAAAAGTATTAAGGAATAAAAGGAGGAATGAATTATGCCGGAATTGTTATTGATTCCTGCGGTAATTGTGATTGCCGTGATTGTTGTTGTAGCATTGATTCTTTTAGGCTATGTAAAGGCTCCGCCCGATATGGCCTACATTATTTCAGGTCTCAGAAAGAAGCCCCGTTATGCCATTGGTAAGGCTACGGTGCGTATCCCTTTCTTTGAACGATTGGATAAACTGAATTTACGTTTGATTCCCATCGATGTTAAGACCAGCAACGCAGTTCCTACTGCTGACTACATCAACATCAATGTGGATGCTACCGTTAACGTTAAAATCAGCAACGAAGCGGATAAACTCCAGCTTGCAGCAGAGAACTTCTTAAATAAACCCACCGAGTACATAGCAAATGTTGCAAGAGAAGTTTTGGAAGGTAACGTACGTGAAATCGTAGGTAAGATGAAGTTGGAAGAAATGGTTTCCGATCGTCAGAAGTTCGCAAATCTTGTAAAAGAAAATGCAGAGCCCGACCTTGCGGCTATGGGTCTTGATATCATCAGTTTCAACGTTCAGAATTTCGTGGACGGCAATGAAGTAATCGAGAACCTCGGTATTGATAATATCGTTAAAATTAAAAAGGCAGCAGCCATTGCCCGTGCGGAAAGTGAAAGAGACATTAAGGTTGCACAGGCAGCAGCAGACAAAGAATCCAATGATGCTAAGGTTGCGGCTGAAACCGAAATCGCTAAGAAGCAGACAGAACTTGCCATTAAGAAATCCGAACTCCAGATGGATGCGGATACTAAGAAGGCTATGGCGGATGCTGCTTACGATATCCAGAAGGAAGAGCAGCGTAAGTCAATCGAAATTTCAACCGCTAACGCGGATATCGCACGTCAGGAACGTGAGATTGAATTAAAGCAGAAAGAAGTTGCCGTTAAGGAACAGGCTTTGGAAGCGGAAGTTAAGAAACAGGCGGAAGCTGATAAGTATGCGGCTCAGCAGAGAGCGGACGCGCAGTTGTATCAGCGCCAGAAAGAAGCGGAAGCAAAGCAGTTCGAGGCACAGCGTGAAGCAGAAGCACGTAAGGCACAGGCAGAAGCAGATCGTTTCGCAAGAGAGCAGGAAGCGGAAGGTATCCGTGCAGTGGGTGAAGCGGAAGCGGCAGCAATCGCAGCAAAAGGTCTTGCGGAAGCGGAAGCCATGGAAAAGAAAGCGGAAGCGTATGCGAAGTACAACAAGGCTGCTGTGGCTGAAATGATGATTAAGGTATTGCCTGAAATCGCTGAGAAAGTTGCTCAGCCTCTCGGTCAGATTGATAAGATTACCATTATCGGCGGCGGTGAAGGCGGAAGCAACGGTGTAGACCAGGTTGCAGGCAATGTGCCTGTTGTTATGGCTAAGGTTTTTGAAAGCATGAAGGAAGCGACCGGCATTGATTTGGCTAACATCATTAATGCGGAATCTTACGATGCTAAGGTAAACAGAAATGTTAACGTAACAGGTCTGGACGACATTAATTTGATTGTGAAAGACAATAAAACGCAGGAATAGAATATCATTACGAACGAAGTAATATGGAGTGATATGTAAATACAAACGGAAGCACTGTTTCTTATTGGGGGACAGTGCTTCTTTTACGTATTGATTTGTATGTGTTTTGTGCATTGATAAAAGAACGCTTAACGGCACAAAATAAACATAGATTCATAAAAGTATTTGTGATATAATAAGATGTTAAATTATGTAAAAAGGAGCGGATGTATGAAAAACAGAATTGTCATTATAATCATTACATTACTCCTTGTTGTTGTGGGCGGATATTTCGGATATGAACATATCAAAGAAGAGTACCCGTCGGCATTTCGTGTGCAGATTACTTCGGACGGACATACGGAATATGTGGATTATTGGGAAGGACCGGATGGAAACATATATGTTTTTTTGCCGGGGTATGTGGCTTACGAGGATGCAGTGATTGCGTTGGAAACATCCAATGATGTTTATATAGGCGGACAACTTCTTGAGGATGGTATGAGTTGCAGTGCCTTTGAGAAAGACTGTTTTTATGAGTTCAGTTATACAAGTTGGGGGCGGAAGTATTCATACCGTATTATGTTTATGCAGTCTGCCAATGTAGCAACCCTGTACGTGGATACGGCATCAGGCAATATGGATTACATCCATGAAGAAAAGGGTAATGAAGAGTCCGGAGAACTGGTATTGTATACGGCGGATGGTGCGTTAAATTATGCGGGTAAGATTGACTCGATTAAGGGACGCGGTAATGATACGTGGAATAATTATATAAAAAAGCCTTATTCCCTTAAATTGGAGACCGGTGCAGACCTTTTAAATATGGGGACGGCAGAAAAATGGATTTTGTTAGCAAATGCCAAGGATGCCTCCAATTTGAATAATAAAATTGTTTTTGATTTTGCGGACCGGATTGGTCTTACTTATACCCCGGATGCAGAGTGGGTAGATGTTTATTTGAATAATGAGTATGCAGGCTTATATCTGTTATCCGAGCGAATTGAAATCGGAGAGAATCGTGTGAATATTACACCCGTCAGTGAAGATTTAGATTGCAGTTATATTGTATCTCAGGAGATAAAAGAACGTATCTACAACAAGGAAATTGCGAGGTTTGAGACGCAGTACGGACTCGGCTTTGGTGTGCATGAGCCGGAGGAAATTACGGGATTGCAACTCAATGAGATTGCATTGCAATTTCTGATTGCAGAGAATGGTATTATGGCAGAGAATGATATTGACGGATGGAGCGGAACGCATTATGCAGATGCAATAGATGTGGATTCCTGGGCGCGTAAATATATGGTGGAAGAAATTTTTATGAATGCCGATGCAGGACACGGCAGTCAATATTTCTATTATGACAGTCAAAGCGAGGGGACAAAAATATATGCGGGACCGGTGTGGGATTATGATAATGCCTTGGCGGTGCAACAAATAGCGTCTCCGGAGACGTTGTTGGCAAATCGTGAATATGCAAATCGTGAAGGATATACGCCTTGGTTTTATAACCTATATCAAAAGGAAGATTTCTATGGTGAGATTGTCCGGTTGTACCAAGAAGAGATGAAAGCGGAGTTGCAATATCTTCAGGAAACGCAATTGCCTGCGTATGTTGCCCAAATTGAGGCTTCTGCAAAGATGAACGATGCAAGATGGTTTCCCGGAACAGAGAACTTGTTTGAGCAGGAAACGGAAGCAATTTATGAATTCCTGGAGCGCAGGGTTGCATTTTTGGACAAGGTATGGCTGGATAATATGCAGTATTACACGGTCAGTGTGGAAACCGGCGTGGATTCTTTTTATCGGTATTATACGGTTCCGGTAGAAGAAAACAGAGTGGAGATGCCTGTTCTTCCGGAACAGGAAGGCTTGCGCTTTGCGGGCTGGTATTGTGAGGATACCGGCGAACCCTTTGATCCGGAGCAACCGATTACGGGAGATATGCACATTTATGCAAAGTGGGAAGCAACGGAGTAAGCATTTTTCTGAGGAAGAATCGGAGAGAAGTGTATGGAAAAAGAGAAACAGATTAAGTTTCGACATGAAATAAAATATTTAATCAGTACGGCGCAAATGAAAATGCTTCAGAATCAAATGAACCGTATGCTGACGCCGGACCGACACGCCACATCGGAAGGCGTATACAACATTCGGAGTTTATACTTTGATGATTATGATAACCGTTGTTTTTATGAAAATGAAAACGGTACGGAGCCCAGGGAAAAGTTCCGCATCCGAATTTATAATCATTCCGCTGAACGGATTACGTTGGAATGTAAAAGGAAAGAGCACGGGAAGATTCATAAAAGCAGTTGTCCGTTGACGGTGGAGCAGACACAAACCCTGATGAAAGGGCAGTATTTGCGGGATGTGGCCGGGCAGCCGGAAGTGCTGAAACGGCTTACGTATCAAATGATGGCAAGGAGAATGCGGCCGGTTGTGATTGTAGAATACGACAGAATACCGTATACTTACAAGTTGGGAAATGTGCGTATTACACTGGACCATAATATGGCGGCATCCACTGCGGTGGAACGTTTTCTGGAAGAAGAGATTCCTAAACGTCCGATTATGGGAGCAGGGCAGCAGTTGCTGGAGGTCAAATATGATGAATTGCTTCCGGACTATATTTATAATAATTTACAGTTAAAAGATTTGAGACAAACCACTTTTTCAAAATTTTATTTGTGCAGAAAATTTACAATGATCAAAGGAGAGCGTCATGAGTTTTAAGGATATTTTAAAACAATCATTTTTGGAAGGATATACCGATACGGATATCGGAACAAGAACCATTATCGTAACTTTTTTACTGGTATGCGCGTTGGCGTTGTATATCTTTTTTGTATATCGCATTGCAACCCGCAAGACTTTTTACTCCAAGAGTTTTAACATTGCATTGGCCGGAGTGGCAGTGATTACGGCAGCGATTGTATTAACCATGCAATCCAGTGTTATTGTTTCTTTGGGTATGGTGGGTGCCCTCTCCATTGTACGTTTCCGAACCGCAATCAAAGACGCTATGGATTTGATGTTTTTGTTTTGGTCAATCAGTGTAGGTATTATCTGTGGTGCCGGATTTGCGGAGATTGCGTTAATTCTTTCGGTAGTGGTTACCGTGGGCATTATTCTGTTACAGTTATTACCCGTAGCGAAAGCACCTATGATTCTGATTGTAAACGCGGATGCATTGGATGCGGAAAAGGCGGTAATTGAGGAAATTAAAAAGGGAACCAAGTATTTGAAAGTAAAATCCAGAAATATGACCAAAGACGCATTGGATTTGGTAATTGAGGTCAGAACCAAGGAAGGTGCGGAACTGATTCAGCGGATTATGGAAATAAAAGGGGTAACATCTGCATCCCTTTTATCACATGACGGAGAAGTGACATTCTAAGAATATAAATCAACAATTAAGGGCTTTTGCAACAATTACAAAAGTATAAGTTGCAAAAGCCCTATTATTATGCCAACATATCCAGAATTTTCTGTTTGGAAGTAACGCCCGTAATACGGTTTGTAACTTCGCCGTTTTTGATTACTACCAGTGTGGGAACGCTCATAATCTGATATCCGGTAGCAAGTTCCGGCTGCTCGTCAATGTTTACTTTCCCTACTTTGAAGTCGGATGCCTCTTCTGCTATTTCGTCGATGATGGGACCTAACATACGGCAGGGACCGCACCATTCCGCATAAAAATCCACCAATACGGGAAGGGAACTTTTCAATGCTTCGCTTTCAAAATTGTCTCTTGTAAATTTGATTAATGCCATATTGTTGCCTCCTTTGTTTATTTACTTGCATTTCACCATTTTCGGATTAGTATATCCGTTGCTTCGGTTATTATGTAATACATTCTGAAACCATAAAAATATGGAATGGTCTAAATTAAGTATATAAAAAAAGAAAGAGAAAGTAAATAACTGCAAAACAGTATAAAAAATAAATAAAAAGGACACTCTTTGTTATAAAGCCAATTATATGTAAAAAAGCCGGTGCCGATTTCGAAAGTCATATCCTTGAATCGCAGTGTGACTATTTGATTCCTGCAGAACACGCTCCCGCTCGTTCGACTGATGTAACAGTACTAAACTCGCAATGCATTTCATTTCTGCTCGTTAAGTGCTGACACAGTCGAAAACGGTTCTTTATGGAATCAAATAGTCACACTGCGGCTAATCTTACACCAATTTCCGAAATCGGAGTTATATCCCAAATAAAAGGAGAGTGACCATGTTAAAAGAAGCGTTGGAAATACAGAAACAGATAGAAGAGGATTATGCACATTTGCATTATTGTGCGGAAGTAGGGTTTGATTTAACGAAGACAAGGGCGTATGTAAAGAAACGTTTAAAAGAAATGGGTTATGAACCACTTGATTGTGGAAAGGCCGGAATTGTGGCGTGCGCAGGAACCGTGGACGGAGGGAAGTGTTTTATGCTTCGCGCAGATATGGATGCATTGCGTATAAAAGAAGATGCGGATGTTCCTTTTCGCAGTACAAACGGCAATATGCATGCCTGCGGCCATGATGCGCATACGGCTATGTTGCTTGGAGCAGCCAAGTTAATCAAATATCATGAACAGGAACTGGGCGGTATCGTAAAACTTATGTTTCAACCTGCGGAAGAAATTCTGGAAGGGGCTAAAAATATGATTGACGGAGGTGTGCTTGAGAATCCAAAGGCAGATGGCGCAATGATGGTGCATGTGATGACGGGCGTGCCGATTCATTCCGGAACGGTTATTGTATCTGCGCCCGGGGTCAGTGCGCCGGCTGCGGATTTTTTTCAGATAAGGGTGAAAGGAAAAGGTTGTCACGGTTCCGCACCGCATCTGGGAGTGGATGCTTTAACGGTGGCGGCGCATATTATAACCGGGTTACAGGAAATCCAGGCAAGAGAGTTAAGTATGTTCGATGAAGCGGCACTTACCATCGGGGCCTTGGAAGGGGCGGAGGTGCCCAATGCAATTCCGGATGCTGTTACGTTAAAAGGCTCTATGCGGGCTTTTGACGAAGAGGTACGTAACGAGATGAAAAAGCGTCTTACGGAAATTACGGAGCATGTGGCGCGTGCATTCCGTGCAGAAGCAATTGTGACATACACAAGCGGTACTCCTACCTTAATGAATGATAAAGAATTGTCAGAGAAAACGGTTATTTGGTTAAAAGAAGCGCTGGGGCAGGATAAGGTTCTTTGCAGTTGTGAACTGCCGGGAAAAAGCGGCGGCGGCTCGGAAGACTTTGCCTATGTATCGCAAAAGGTACCTTCCGTCATGGTGGCATTAGCGGCCGGCGACTGCAGGGAGGGCTTTGCGCATCCTTTGCATCATCCTGAAATGAGACTGGACACGAAAGCATTCGCATATGGTACGGCGGCATTGGCGGAGGTTGCCATGCGGTATGTAAAAACGTTTTAAAAGAGCAAAATCTTATTCTTTTATATTGCGTAAAATATCTACGGTATGAGCACCGGCTCCGATCAAATCAGCGCGCTCGCAGGTGGCAAGCTGATACTCGATAAAACATTGAAATTCTTCTTCCGTCAACTGATTTAGGAAGGGTCTGATATAATTGGCAGGTCCGTCCGGAGAAATGATTTGGATACGCTGTAAACCAAGTGTTTCATTTAAGGCATTGATGTCTTCCAGGCGCATATAGTCATACAAATGCTCCGGTTGCGAAAGGGTTTTATAATCCGCGCTTAAGCGGCCTTCTTCCTTACACTGCAGAATATTGCGTTCCTTAAAAGCAAAGGTTAACACACCGTACTCATTCATACAGTAAGCAACCAAAATGATTCCGTTCGGTTTGGTGACACGCATGGCTTCGGCCAGGGCTTTTCTTTTATCATCGTGACCGAACAAATGATACATGGGTCCAAACAGGAGGGTAACATCAAAGGTGTTATCCTCTAATTTTTTTAGTTTCAGGGCGTTGCCCTGCATGGCGGTTAAGGAGCCTTTTAATGCATCGACCAGGGCGTCGCGTTTTTGTTTTAAAATACCGAGGTTATATTTAACCAGTTCCACGGCGGTCACGTCATAGACTTCTTCTGCCAGTGCAATGCTATAGCGTCCGGTGGCGGCACCGATGACCAAAATTTTAAC